>ENA-UOIW01000337-UOIW01000337.1-human-gut-metagenome-genome-assembly--contig:-P58-NODE-337-length-41611-cov-44.199875_pt1 | contig 41611 bp, 51 predicted proteins | sample MGYA00242334_ERZ723881 | MGnify/ENA metagenome assembly ERZ723881 | reverse complement strand
GCCACGACACGGTGGATGCCGCCACGCTCTATTGGGCGGGGATGCCGGGCAACGCGGCGGACTTTCCGGCGGAGGAATCATTCTACACCTTCATCGAACAGGCGCTCTGCTTCTGGACGGAGGAAACGAACTACCGCAGCTCGCTTTCCCCTTTCGGGCTGAAGATGTCAGACCGCATCAGCGGCAAACCGCTGCACGTGGACATCTCCGACCTGCCGATGAAGCGCGGCATCACCACCAACCGCAACAAGTTCGTGCTGGGCGGTTCGGGTAGCGGCAAGTCTTTCTTCATGAACCATCTTGTCCGGCAATATTACGAACAGGGCACGCACATCGTACTGGTGGACACCGGAAACTCGTATGAGGGGCTTTGCTCGCTGATACACCAGAAAACCGGGGGCGAGGACGGCATCTACTTCACCTACACGGACGAGCACCCGATAGCCTTCAACCCGTTCTACACCGACGACCGGGTGTTCGACATCGAGAAGCGGGAGAGCATCAAGACGCTGCTGCTCACCTTGTGGAAGAAAGACAATGAACCGGCAACCCGCTCAGAGGAGGTGGCGCTGTCCAACGCCGTGTCGCTCTACATCGGGCGCATCAAGGCGGGGGAAGTGGAAGAACCCTCGTTCAACACCTTCTACGAGTTTGTGAAGTCGGAGTACCGACGGATACTGGAGGAAAAGCAGGTACGGGAGAAGGATTTCGACCTGGCGGGCTTCCTGAACGTGCTGGAACCCTATTATCGGGGCGGCGAGTATGACTTCCTGCTCAACTCGGACAAGCAGCTCGACCTGCTGACGAAACGCTTCATCGTCCTCGAAATCGACCAGATAAAGGACCATCCCATCCTGTTCCCCGTTACGACCATCATCATCATGGAGCTGTTCATCAACAAGATGCGCCGTCTGAAAGGCATCCGCAAGATGGTAGTCATCGAGGAAGCGTGGAAGGCCATCGCCTCGGCGAACATGGCGGACTATATCCGCTATCTCTACAAGACCGTCCGCAAATTCTACGGGGAGGCGGTGGTAGTCACGCAGGAAGTGGAGGACATCATCTCCTCGCCGATAGTGAAAGAGAGCATCATCAACAACTCGGACTGCAAGATTCTCCTTGACCAGCGGAAATACCTGAACAAGTTCGACCAGATACAGACGCTGCTCGGGCTGACGGACAAGGAGAAGGGGCAGATACTCTCGGTGAACATGTCCAACGACCCGACGCGAAAGTATAAGGAGGTGTGGTTCGGGCTGGGCGGCGTGCAGTCGGCGGTGTATGCGACGGAAACCTCATTGGAGGAATACCTCTGCTACACCACCGAAGAGAGCGAGAAAGTGGAAGTGCAGCGCATGGCGGAGAAGCTCGGCGGCAACATCGAGCTGGCCATCAAGCGGCTGGCGGAGGAGAAACGGAACGCAAGGGAGGGATGAGCCTATGGAGTATGCCACGTTGTTCCCGCTCGACCGCATCTGCGGACGGTGGAAAAGCCGGGGCAAGTCGCCCCCGGTCAGGGTGTACCGCGAAGGGCGCACGTACCGCATCGCCCTCGCCTACCGCTGGGGAGCCGTGCTGACCGCCACGCTCTACCGGAACGGACAGGGAACGTGGGCGGAACTGCCCGAAAGGGTGCAGGTCGCCTATGACGAAGAAAACGAGCGGCTCGTGCTCGCCTCGGAAGGGGCGTATGTACGGGACTGCATGGAATATGAATATTGACAAGGACATTTTAATCATCAACGGACATGAAAAGAATACCAATGGCAATCTGCCTTACGGCCTTGCTCTGCACCGCCACGACAGTCCGGGCGCAATGGGTGACCTTTGACCCGTCGAACCTCGCGCAGAGCATCGTGAACACCACGCGGAACGTGATACAGACCACCACGACCGCCGAGAACATGGTGAAGAACTTTCAGGAAACGGTCAAGATTTACGAACAGGGAAAGAAGTATTACGACGCGCTCAAGTCGGTGCATAACTTGGTGAAGGACGCACGCAAGGTGCAGCAGACCGTGCTGCTCGTGGGGGAAATATCGGACATCTACGTGAACTCGTTCCAGAAGATGCTTGCCGACGAGAACTACACGACGGACGAGCTGGCCGCCATCGCTTCGGGCTACACGAAGATGCTGGAGGAGAGCAGCGGGATGCTCGACGAGCTGAAGACGGTCGTCACGCAGACCGGCCTGTCAATGACGGACAAGGAGCGCATGGACCTGATAGACCGCATCTACCGCGATGTGAAGAACCACCGCAACTTAGTGCGCTACTACACGAACCGCAACATCGGCGTGTCGTACCTCCGGGCAAAGGAGAAGAACGACACGCGGCGCGTGCTCGACCTGTACGGAACCGATAACCAAAGATACTGGTAGCCATGACGGGAGAAAGTACATTCGGCAACCTGCATGAAGTGCTGCGCAGCCTTTATGACGAGATGATGCCGCTCTGCTCGGACATCACGGGCGTGGCCACCGGGGTGGCGGCATTGGGCGCGCTGTTCTACGTGGCCTCACGGGTGTGGCAGGCGCTCTCACGTGCCGAGCCAATAGATGTGTATCCGCTGTTCCGTCCGTTTTGCATCGGGGCGTGCATCATGTTCTTCCCCACCTTCGTGTTAGGAACCATCAACGGCATCATGAGTCCCATCGTCACCGGTTGCCACGGCATCCTGCAAGGGCAGACGCTCAACATGGAGGAGTACGCCGAGAAGCGGGAGAAACTGGAATACGAGGCTTTGGTGCGTAACCCGGAAACGGCTTATCTGGTCAGCGACGAAGAATACGAGCGGCAGATTGAAGACTTGGGCTGGACACCGTCGGAACTGAAGACGATGGCTGGAATGGCCATCGAGCGCGGCAAGTATGAAATCAAGCAGACCATCAGCAACGCCTTCCGCAGTTTTCTGGAACTGCTCTTTCAGGCGGTGGGGCTGATACTTGACACGCTGAGGACGTTCTTCCTCATCGTGCTTTCCATCCTGGGGCCGTTGGCATTCGCCATCTCGGTGTATGACGGCTTCCACGGCACGATGGTGCATTGGATATGCCAGTATATCAGCATCTACCTGTGGCTGCCCATCTCCGATTTGTTCAGTTCGGTGCTGGCACGCATCCAGACGCTGATGATTGAGAAGGACATCGCGGCATTGACCGACCCGAACTTCGTGCCGGACACGAACAACTCGGCCTACATCATCTTCATGCTCATCGCCATCGTGGGGTATTTCACCATCCCGACGGTATCAACCTGGGTGATACAGGCGGCGGGTGCTGGCAATTACGGCAAGCAGGTGAACAACTCCGCCGTCAAGACCGGCAAAGTGGCGGCAGCGGCTACTGGGGCTGGTGCCGGGCATGTCGCGGGCAAGCTGCGGGGCAAATGATTCAACAATCAACAACAAGAATTAAAGAAAATGGAATTCAAGTCATTAAAGAACATCGAAACGAGCTTCCGGCAGATACGCACGATGGCAATAGCCTTCGTCGTGCTGTGCGCGTCGGTCACGGGCTACGCGCTGTGGAGTTCATACAGCTTCGCCGAGAAGCAGCGGGAGAAAATCTACGTGCTGGACAACGGCAAGTCGCTCATCCTCGCGCTCTCGCAAGACCTTTCCCAGAACCGTCCGGTCGAGGCGCGGGAACATGTCAGGCGGTTCCACGAACTGTTCTTCACGCTCTCGCCCGACAAGGCGGCCATTGAGGGCAACATCCGCCGGGCATTGTACCTGTGTGACGAAAGTGCCTTCCGCTACTACAAGGACTGGGAAGAAAAAGGATATTACAACCGCATCATCTCGGCGAACATCAACCAGACCGTGCGGGTGGACAGCGTGGCGTGCGACTTCGAGCGTTACCCCTATATCGTGACGACCTATGCCCGCCAGTCGCTCGTCAGGAGCAGCAACATCACCGAGCGCAGTCTTGTAACCCGCTGCCGCCTGCTGAACTCGGTGCGGTCGGACAACAATCCTCACGGTTTCACGATGGAGCAGTTCACCATCTTGGAGAACCGCGATTTACGGACCATAGAAAGGTAAAGGCGTATGGGAAAGACAAGAAAGTGGCTCCATTACATCCCTGACCGGATAAGCGACGGGATGCGCTGCGTGTGCGGGCGGATGTCGCCCGATGTGCGGCTCATCGTGGTGGTGGCGATGCTCGTGGGATTCAGCGCCCTCTCCATCTACATCACCGTGTCGTCGATATACAACATCGGCAAACGCCGGGGAGAGCAGATAAGAATAGAACGGATGCGGCAGTTGGAACTGCATCCGGGCATAAGTAAAGACAGTATCCATTTTAATCATGACAGGAAACATGAAAGAGAACAAAACGGAAAAACAGCCGGAAACGGCAAAGAAGAATGAACGCGGGCGGAAGGAGTCCCAACCGCTGACTCCCGAAGAAATCCGGAAACGCAGGAAGATGCTGGTCTATCCCCTGTTGTTCCTTGCCTTCGGCGTGGCGATGTGGCTGATATTCGCACCGTCGGACGAAGGGGAGAGCCTGCCCGACGGCTTCAACGTGGAAGTGCCCATGCCGGAGGAGAAGAACCTGCCTTCGGACAAGCGTGCCGCCTACGAGCAGCAGGACTTCGAGCGCAAGCAGCGGGAGAAGATGAGCACCTTGCAGGACTTGGCGGTGGCGGAGGATGATACGGACAGGGAGGCCGTGGAAGATGTGTTCCAGACCGAAGAAACTGCATCATCGGGCGGGTCGTCCATCCGCACCTCGGCGGATGCCTACCGGGACATCAACCGGCAGATTGGCAGCTTCTACGAGCAGCCGGAGCCGGAGGACGACCAGAAAACGCTGGAACTGGAATGGCGCATACAAGAGCTGGAACGCCGGGCGGAAGAGGAACGCAAGGCAAAGGAAACCGCCGACGAGCAGCTCCGCCTGATGGAGAAATCCTACGAGATGGCCTCGCGCTACCTGCCGCAAGAGGGTGGCGGAGCGAAGTCCGTACCCGTAACGGAAACGGAGGGAAGGACGGTCAGCCCGGTCACGCAGGTGGCGGAGCAGGTCGTGTCGATGCTGGCACAACCGATGTCCGATGCCGAGTTCATGGAACGGTACAGCCGTCCGCACAACATGGGGTTCCATACCGTGTCGGACCATGCGGGCGTATCGGCCCGGAACAGCATCCGTGCCTGCATCCGGCGCACGGTCACGGTAAGCGACGGCAAGGAGGCGGAAATCCGCCTGCTGGAGCCGGTCGAGGTCGGGGGCATGTATATACCGGCCAACACCGTGCTGACCGCTACGGCACGCATCAACGGGGAGCGCATGGAACTGACCATCAGTTCCATTGCCTATAAAGGGAGGGTCGTGCCGGTGGAACTGGAGGTATATGACATGGGCGGCATGAAAGGCATCTCGGTGCCGGGGTCGCAGGAACTGACCGCACTCAAGGAGATGGCGGCCAACATGGGTTCCACGATGGGCAGCAGCATCAACATCTCCACCGATGCCGGGGCGCAACTGGCTTCGGACTTGGGACGCGGTGCGATACAGGGGCTGTCGCAATACCTCGCCACGAAGTTCCGCACCGTCAAGGTAACGCTCAAAGCGAACCACGCGGTGCTGCTCGTGGCCAAGAAATAATCTTATGTATCACTATTATTCACAAGGAAAAATGAAGAAAATCATGCTTATGGCGGCGTTCATCGCCGCAATGACCCAAGCCCATGCGCAAAAGGTCGTGGAAGAAACCGACTTGAAAGAAACGGAAAAAACGGCTGTCCCGACAACTGCCGATGATGGCGGGATGAAACGAAGTCCGTCCACCGGTGATTTGTTCGACGGGCTGACACGCCCGATAACCTTCGACCGGATGATACCCCCGTATGCGCTGGAGGTTACGTTTTACAAGACCGTGCATATCATCTTCCCCGCCACTATCAAATACGTGGACTTGGGTTCCGCCGACATCATCGCGGGCAAGGCGGACGGCTCGGAGAACGTGCTCCGGGTGAAAGCTGCCCTGCGCGACTTCTCCCGCGAAACCAATCTGGCGGTGATAACCGAGGACGGAAGCTACTATACCTTCAACGTGAAGTATGCCGACGAGCCGACCAAGCTGAACATCGAGATGAAGGACTTCCTGCACGACGGGGAGGCGGTGAACCGCCCGAACAACTCGCAGGAGGTGTACCTGAAGGAGTTGGGCAGCGAGTCTCCGTTATTGGTGCGGCTCATCATGAAGTCCATCCACAAGGACGACAAGCGGCTGGTGAAGCACATCGGCTGCAAACGCTTCGGCATCCAGTACCTCCTGAAAGGCATCTACACGCACAACGGGCTGCTTTATTTCCATACGGAACTGAAGAACTCCTCCAACGTGCCGTTCACGGTGGACTTCGTGTCGTTCAAGGTGGTGGACCGGAAAGTGGCGAAACGCACCGCCATCCAGGAGCAGGTGATTGTGCCGCTGCGTGCCTATAACTACGTGACGGAGGTCGGCGGCAAGAGCCGGGAGCGCACGGTGTTCACCCTGCCCAAGTTCACCCTGCCGGACGACAAGCAACTGGTGGTGGAGATAAACGAGCAGAACGGCGGGAGGCATCAGCAGTTCACGGTCACCAATGCCGAACTGGTGCGTGCCCGTGTCATCAACGAACTGAAGGTGAAGTAAGATGAAACGGACGGTGTTTATTCTAATCGGCATGGCGCTGTGCCTTGTCCTTGCAGACAAGGTGCAGGCGCAACGCTGCCTGCCGGGCATGAAGGGGCTCCGGCTGACGGCGGGCATGGCGGACGGCTTCCATTCGGCAAGCCGGCGCAATGAGTTGGGCTACCACTTCGGGCTGTCGGTGGACTCGTACACGAAAGGGTGCAGCAAGTGGGTGTTCGGCGCAGAGTACCTGCAAAAGTACCACCCGTACAAGGACACGCGCCTGCCGCTGTCGCAGTTCACGGCGGAAGGGGGATACTACTACAACTTCCTCTCGGACGCGAACAAGGTGTTCCTCTGCTACGTGGGCGGCTCGGCGATGGCGGGCTATGAAACGGTGAATTGGGGCGAGAGCCTGCTTTATGACGGGGCACGCATCACGGACGGCGACGCTTTCGTCTATGGCGGCGCGGTATCGCTGGAGATAGAAACCTACCTCACCAACCGGACAGTACTGCTCCTCCATGCGCGTGAACGCTGCCTGTGGGGTGGCGGTACGGGGAATTTCCACTTCCAGTTCGGGGTGGGGTTGAAATTCATCATTGATTAGCTTATGATTCTATTGGAACTGTTTTCAGGTATAGGCGGCTTCAGCAAAGGGCTGGAAGCCGCCGGATATACTTTCGACAAAGTGTATTACTCAGAGATAGACAAGCACGCAATCGCTAATTTCAAATACAATTTTCCTTATGCGGAACATATCGGTTCAGTTACAGGGGCCGGAGGGTGGAAAATCCATCGGCCTGACATCATCACTTTCGGAAGTCCTTGCCAGAATTTTAGCGCAGTCGGGGACGGAAAAGGACTGCAAGGAGCGGCAAGTTCCCTTGTCAGATATGCGGTCGAAGCCGTCAGGAGATTCAAACCTGACATTTTTATCTGGGAAAATGTTAAGGGAGTGCTCTTCGCAAGACATCGCTCTGATTTTTGGAGCATTGTCAAAGCCTTTGCCGACATTGGCGTTTATAGACTCGAATGGCAACTGCTTAATACGGCATGGTTTCTGCCCCAAAACAGAGAGAGAATCTACCTTGTCGGACGTCTTGCAGACGGATGTTCCGGAGATGTATTTCCTTTCCATCCGCCGGGTTGCGGGGATAATCAAGGCAGGCAAGGTAAGATTCATCCCCATACCTGTGGAACGATAACCCGCAATTATTACAAGCAACCCAATCTGGGGAATTACCTTCTGTGTCTGAACAAGGGGGAAAACTATACCGGCACATTGTCCGACGGGCAATGGCATAGGATACGTATGCTGACAGAAGTGGAATGTGAACGGCTGCAAGGCTTTCCGGACAATTTCACCCGTTACGGAATCTATGACGGCAAAAGAGAAGTGATAGGTAAGACGCACAGATATGCCTTGCTCGGAAATGCCGTCAGCGTTCCGGTGGTAAAGGCTGTGGCTGAGCGTATCAAAGAAAATACAATTTTAACAACGGATTAAATTATCAATCATGAAGAAAATGACAGAAACTCTATTTGTTATTGCATTTGCATCGGTAGCTGCCGTACTTCTATGCGCCTGTTCGGACAAACTGGACATACAGCAGGCGTATGAGTTTGATTTGGCAACCCTGCCGGTACAGACCACTATCGTGGAAGGCGGGGAAGCCGAAATTCGCTGCCAGTTGGTACGTAGCGGCAGGTATGAGGAAACGGAGTATTTCATTCGCTACTTCCAGCCTGACGGGAAAGGTGAGCTTCGTCTGGAGGACGGTACGGTGCTGATGCCCAATGACCTGTATTCATTGCCGGGCGAAACCTTCCGGCTCTATTACAAGTCGCTCTGCACCGACCAGCAGACGATTGACATCTACATCGTGGATTCATTTGGCCAGACGGTAACCAAGAGCTTTTCGTTCAACAACGAAACGGAAGAAGGAGTAGAGAATCCGGAACAGCCTGCTCCATAATACTGACGGCCATGCTTTGTTTTACCATTGCTTACTTGACGCTTGTTGTGGCTACCGCCTGTTGCATCGGGAGTGCCATACACCATGCCCCGACGGACATCGAACTTTGGGGAGAGGAAACGGACTGACATGCTTATGGCATGAAACGGTTGCAGCCCGCCGGAACCAATCCGACGGGCTGCTCATTTTTTGCCTGACAAGTTTTCAACATACATCGCAGTACAAATCCTCGTATTTCTGACATTCCATGATGAGTTCATACAAGAATTTGAGCGCGTCTGTATAAGTTCCCCAACCGTTGGGTGAATCATACTGTTCTGCCTCCTTCCTGTTCAATGCCATCTTATGGAAGGCATCCGCTACCATCGGCAAAATTTCCTTGCCGGTTTTCCCTTTGATGTCCTTGTCCCAATCGGGGGAGTCAAAAGCCCAATCCATCATCCTGCCCAGATTGTATGTCATGTTCAGGTCATTGGATTCATACTCATCCCCTTCCTGATAAGGTTTGCTGCTGTAATTCCAAGTGATGCTGTATCCCATAATCATCCTCTTTTGTTGATTAGCAAATATAAGGAATGATGTCCGCCTGCAAAGACGGAATCATATCCTTTTTAGTGGAAATTAATATATATTCAACTATTTCTACACAAGTTGTAAGGAATGGCAGTCGGCTAATGCCGTTCCTGCCATTCCCGTTAAAGTTCTTTCATCCCTGCTATGGGCATGTAGTGTTCCAGCCATTCCTTTACAGGCTGTATGTTGTATTCGGAAGTGATGACTGCCGTATAGCCGTCTATCGGGGTGAAGCGTGTGGACTCGTAATCATTCACCCATTCCTTCAGTGTGGAAACTCCCCATGTGTCGGTGTCCTCAAACATGCCGTCCAAAACCTCGATGGGTTCGCTGAAAGTGATTATCAGCGTGTCGTAACCGTCATTCATCGCCGTGCCTCCTTCCTTTCTTTTACCGATAACCATCCATTGCACCTGCGGCGGCATTCCTCCAAAGTCGGAGCCACGCAGGAGAACAGTTCTCCATCGTATGCCCTGTAATCGTACTGCACCAGTGTGCGTTTTCTTCTTCCGAAGCCGGTCTGGAACTTCTCGAACTGTTCCGAACCTGCCTTCCGGCAGGTCGAAACGCCGTTTTCTGTCATTTTTGTAGCCATCATGCCATCCATTAAAATTCGACAATCAATAAGCGGTTCTCCATGCACTTGTCCGGGTCGGATGCCATCCTTTGCTTGAGCCAAAAGTGGCTGCTTCCGTATCCGAAAGCGAAGAAGCGGTTGAACTCCTTGCTTTGTGCAAATACTTTCACCAGTTCACGAAGCTCCCGTTCGTCTTTTGTCAGCGTCACGGAATTGATGAACTTTACCAACGCTTCGGGTATCCGCTCGTCCCACCCGAAAATCATGCTTTCAATCTTTACGTCCATACTTTATATTATTTCATTTATAGAGATTAACGATTTTCTTGCCTGCTTCGACAGCTTTCTTTACCGTATAGTATGTGCCGCCATAGGGTTGTCCGTCCCAATAGGCGAGCATGGTTGCCGCATGTTCCACCAGAAAGTCGTTGCGCCGGTGGAAACAGCCCTTGTGATAGCTTTCTGAAAGGACAACCGTCTTGTCCGCTTCTTCCAACATGCTGATGTAAAGCCTCTTGTTCATGTCGGAATAGCGTGCGGACTGCTCCCGGAACGGGATGGCGGCTACCAGCCGTATGTCGGTCAATTCGTTTCTTGCCGCCAAGACCGCCTTGGCGAAAACCAAATCGCCGCCTTCCGCCATGCCGGAGAAGAAATTACGGCATCCCGAAGCATACAGGCTTTTGATTTCCGTTACCATGCCTGCAAAAAGGGTGAGCATGGGTTGGCTTATCCTGCCGGAGCGGTGTCCGGTAAACGATACGTTCTTTGAAATATCTGTTGTTTCCATGATGATGTGAGTTTAGAGTGTTAATACCCAGACCATGAAAGCGACAAGCAAAACAAACGTAAACAGGAACACAAGGCAACCCAACAGGAAACGGACTACACCCGCAAAGAAGTTCCACACGAGCCACAGCCCGATGAACCACACAAGGACGGAACCGCCGTACAGACCGGTGCAGATTGCCGCAAGGACGAACCTCGCCGCCACTCCCAAGAATTTATGCAGAGGCAGATTGGGAAGCGACTTATTTCCATTTGTTTCTCTTGTTGCTTTCATAATCACGACATTTTTTTTATGCATTGACGAGTTGGGTGAGCTGACTTATTTCGTAAGCGGGGCAAAGGACAGGGTTTTGCAGAAGCAAATTTTTTCGGTGGAATACTACCTGAGCCTGCGAAGTGTGGAGATTGTGCCTAAAAAATTTGATTAGTCCGTCAAAACCCGAAATTACCTTTGCGCACGTAATAAGTCAGTTCACCCAACCTTTCAATCGCACATTGTGGAGTGATGGAGGATGAAAGCGGCAAGAGAAATATACCGCAGGGGCTTTGATTTCTTCGCATTGAAATACGATACGATATGACAGCTTTTCAAGATAAGCCTTAGATAATTGGCTTTAATTTCGTACCTTTGTGCCAGCGGTGCAAATAGCATCGTGGTAATGTTGTTCATTTACCGACATCCAGAAATCGCCAGTTCCAAAAATACAGAGGTAAATGAACCGGGTAGGTTATACCTTGACGTAACCTGCCGGTTCACTCTGTATTGAGCGTTTGGCGATGCTTTGGATGTGGTGGCCGGCAGCGTTACGTCATTTGTTTTTTATACCCGAAAGATATGGAATTACAAGCAACGCCCCTGAAGGGCATCGTCCGTTCTTCCGATGAAGAACTCTTTTACCTGTTTCCCATCCAAGATGTGTCCGCCTTGCAACAGATAAAGGCGCATCTGACCTGCGCCATCGATGTATTGAGCCATCCGGAGGAAAGCTCACCGGAACAACGGCTGGAGGCCGTGCGCACATTGAACAGCCTCGTGGCGGCATTGAGCGTACATGACGGCGACCATTATAGTGCCATCGACTCCGCCCTCGAAGGCGGCAACGTAAGATAACGGGCGGGTCGGACAACCGTAAAAGCCTACCTTGGCGGCAAAACCGGTCAAGGAAAGGTGGCGTATGGGATATGGTGTGATGATCCGATTCATCACGCTTGACCATGCGGCATGTTTCTACGGTTTTGCGTAGGCGGCAAGGGTATTTCCATTCCCATCGGGAACGGGGATATGCTTGCCGACGGAAATGACGGGCTTTTACCTTCCGCTGCATGGGTCGGGAACTGGAATGTGTGTTCCGGGCAACTCGTTTCCGTGAGTTGCCCAACTCGTTTTGCTGAGTTGCCCGACTCACCGGGCTGAGTTGCTCAACTCACGACTTTGAGTCGCCCAACTCAGAACTTTGGGTTGCCCGACTCACGGAAATGCCGAAGCCAAGTTTTTATTCTTTCCCCGTTTTCACCGTCCGCCCCAAAAACAGGCCGGTAACGGAGCCGGCTCCAAGCTGCATCAGCCTGCGCTTCATCTGCGTGAAGTTCTCGCCGGTGGACACAATGTCGTCCACGAGGAACACATCGCGTCCCTGAAAATAGACGGGGTGGAATATGAGGTTGGAGAGTTTGTCGAGGCCGTGAGTGCCTTTCATCTGCTCACGGTCTTCCCTTATCCATGTGGCGCGGAAACCATCAACAATTTTCAGACGCCGCGAAAGGAGGCTGCAAAACCGGGCGAAACGGGCGGCGTTGCGCTCACGGGTAGCCGCCGGGATGGGGATGAGTACGGCATTGCCCGCCTTTTCCTTGTAGAAAGGCATACGGGCAATACAGAGGGAGAAGATTTTGGCAACGAGAGCCGCCTGCTGCCCCTCCTTGAATCGGAAAACCAAGTTGCTGGTTTTGCGGTCTTCCACAGCGATGCCCTTGCAGCGCGTGGGGTAATAATCGTGAATGTAGAAGCACAGTGCGCCGTCGATGCGCATCTTGCCCTTGAAACGGGTGTTGTAGGGGAAGAACCGGCGCACGAAATCGCTGTCGAAGGTGAAGCGGAGGATGTCGCGCCAAAGGGAGAGCGTGGCCTCGTCCTGCACGCGATAGACCTCGCCGTCGATGCTCTCCTTGTCGGCCAGACCGATGCCGATGCTCAGGCGGTCATTGAAAGCATCTTTAGACACGATGTACCAGTCGAAAGACTCGCATATCCGCACGATGTCGCACTCCCGGCTGCACAGGAAATAGAACGTGTTGTCGGGCTTCTGGATTATCAAGAACTCGCCGGGCATCTCGGAGAGGATGAAGTATTTGCCTACTTGGGCTTCGGGCACTTCATTGAGGGGAACGGATATGTGGAGGTCTTCTATCATCTTGGGGCTTTTTCTGCCCAAAGATAAGGTTTTGGGGAATACAAAATGAGCCTTGCCCGGTTTATTTTACGGACAAGGCTCGTTTTTGTGGGATTTCAGTTTTCAGGCTTCGTTACTCTCTTTCAATCGGCAGCGTTCTTCCTTCGCCTTTTTCTTTGCTTCCTTCTTCACCTCCAGTTCGTTCAGGATTTGCTTCAAGGGCTTCACTACATCGGGACGTTCTTTCTTAAAACGTTTGAAATAGATGTCCTCGATGAATTGGGGCAAAGGGGCTTTCCATGTTTCCTGCCGATGGTTGTCTATCTTGCCTAATTTATCGGGATTAAGGCCGAGTTCACGCGCCATCTGTACGTGGATATCGGACAGCCGATGTTTTTTCTGCGCCGTTATCCACTTTTCTATCTGCGATTTGTTTGTAGCCATATTTCCTGTTACTTAATTGTATGAAATGAATGTCTGGTTGTCCGAAGCGTTGAACACGACAAGGACTTCGGGCTGCTTCTCCTTCAGCCGCTTGTACTCGCACAGGGAGTTGAGTACCCATTCGCGGAACAGCTTCGTGCAATAGGTGTTGATGCGGAAGCTGAGAAAGATGACAGCCTCCAGATTGTAGTAGGTAACGTATCGCTTATCCTGCTTTTCCGTGATGGTGGCCTCGCTCTCGTTCAGGATGCGCGACTTGAAGATGGAGCGCATATTGGCGTCTATCGTCTGGATGAACACTCCGAACAGGCGGGCAAGCTCGTGCTTGGTAAGCCATACGTTGCCGTTCTCCAGCCTGACGCTGACTGTGGGGTGGCGGTTGATGTCCTCCAGCCCGGTGATGGTGATGTTTCCTCTGTGTAGCATAGGGGTATCGTTTTATTTGGTGGGACAATATACGGATTTATTGGTTGTCATGATGTATTGCGCCGCAATTTTTTCAAACGGGGTGCAGTTACGCGCCACTCTGTCCATTTCGCGCTTGATGATGCGGTCGGTAACATAAGCATGGCGGCCGCGCAGGTCGAACCGCCCTAACATGCGGCATACCGTACCGGTGGATATGCCGTTTTTTGTCGTTATCGTATCCTTGAACGTATGGTAAGCCAGATACATGGTCATGTTCTTTTCGATGCCGCAGAGTTCCGCAATCTCTTTCAGATAGACATTCAGCCGTTGGTTGCTGGGGACGGGCAACAGTTCATCCGTTCCGGCAAACCGGACTTTGTACTTCTCCAATATCATTTGTGGGACAGGCAGCAGGGGAATGTGGATGAAAGCGTCGGTCTGCTCCCTTACCATGAAAATCCACTTCTGCCCGTACTTGTTGTGGAAATTCTCTTTACGGAGGGATTTCAGGTTCTGGTAATGCAGGCCTGTAAAGCTCGAAAAGATGAAAAGGTCACGCACCTGTTCCAAACGCGGTGTGTCAAACGTGGCTTTCATCAGTCTGCTCAATTCCTTTTCGTTCAGACTCACCGCCGTTTGTCTGGCTCTAAGCTGTCTTTCTATCGTTCTCATATTTGTCCTCCTTTCTATAATGCGTTCATGGATACATGCAGCCTGTCGGAAAGGGCTTCCATCTCGCTGCCGCTTTTCTGGTTGATTACCTTCGCGTAGATTTGCGTAGTGCGAATATTAGTATGTCCCAACATTCTTGATACGGATTCTATTGATACTCCGTTAGTTAGCGTAACGGTTGTGGCGAACGTGTGTCTTGCGGTGTGGAACAGAACCCATAAAGCACCCGTCGGCAAACAAGTAACGATAAAACGCAACCCGTTTGAAATGAGCGGTTTCGCATTATTCTGCCGGATGCCGGAAACGCAACGGAGTGCGGAATACTGAGGCATTTCAGTTACCAAGCCGTTAGCCGCCTGTTACCGAAGTAAGGACAGGTAACGCACGGAAAATGAAATTGTTGTGCGCCCGTGCCGATTGCGCCGATACGCACTGTTCTGCAAATCAAGGAACGCTTGCACTCAACTTAACTTTGCAACAAAAAAGTGTGAGCGTATGAAAATCGAGAAATTCAAGGTGCTGCTCTACCTGAAAAAGAGCGGAACGGACAAGTCGGGCAAAGCCCCGATAATGGGAAGGATAACGGTGAACCGCACGATGGCGCAGTTCGGCTGCAAGCTGTCGTGCAGGCCGGAGTTGTGGAACGCACGGGAAAGCCGTCTGGACGGCAAGAGCCGCGAGGCGGTGGAAACCAATGCCAAACTGGACAAGCTGCTGCTTGCGGTCAATACGGCATTTGACACGTTGGTGGAGCGTGGGCAGGACTTTGACGCAACGGCGGTCAAGGACTTGTTTCAAGGCAGCATGGAAACGCAGATGACGCTGCTTCGGATGACCGACCGCATCTGCGAGGACTTGAAGGCGCGTATCGGAATAGACCGGGCAAAAGGAACGTATCCGGCATACTATTATATGCGCCGCACGTTGGGAGAATTTGTCCAATGCCAATTCAAGACGAAAGACATCGCTTTCGGACAGCTTACCGAACAGTTCATACATGATTACCAGAACTTCGTGATGGACGTGAAAGGGTATGCCGTGGACACGGTGCGCCACTACCTCGCCATCTTGAAAAAGGTATGCCGCATCGCCTACAAGGAGGGGTATGCCGAAAGATGCCATTTCGCCAATTTCACCCTGCCTCAAAAGACAGAGCGGACACCGAGGGCGTTGAGCCGAGAGGACTTCGAGAAAATCCGTGATGTGGAGATACCCGCATGGCGCACCACGCACATCCTCGCCCGTGACCTCTTCCTGTTTGCCTGCTATACGGGAACCGCCTATGCGGATGCTGTGAGCGTCACCCGTGAGAACCTCTACACCGACGATGAGGGAAGCCTCTGGCTGAAATACCGCCGCAAGAAGAACGAACTTCGGGCAAGCGTGAAGCTGCTGCCCGAAACACTCGCCCTGATAGAGAAGTACCATGACGACAACCGTCCTACATTGTTCCCGATGATACACCACCCGAACCTCCAACGGCACATGAAATCACTTGCCGTACTTGCAGGAGTAAACGGACGCTTGTGCTATCATCAGGCACGTCACTCCTTCGCCTCGCTGATTACGCTGGAAGCCGGAGTACCGATTGAAACCATCAGCCGGATGCTCGGGCATTCCGATATAACCACCACGCAGGTCTATGCCCGTGTCACCCCGAAAAAGCTCTTTGAGGACATGGACAAATACATTGAGGCGACCAAGGACTTGAAACTTGTTTTGTAACCAATTAAAATCAATAACCTAAAAACATTGCAATTATGCGCAGTACATTTTCCATATTACCGTATATCAACCGAAACAAGGTGAAGGCTGACGGCACGACCGCCGTCCTGTGCCGCATCACCATAGACGGCAAGAGTTCCACGATGGCGACGGGCATCTATTGCCGTCCGGAAGACTGGAACAGCAAAACGGGAACCATCCGCACCGTCCGCGAGAACAACCGCTTGCAGGAGTTCCGCAAATCCGTAGAGCTTGCCTACGATGAAATATTGAAGAAACAGAACGTGGTAAGCGCCGAACTGCTGAAAAACACATTGGCGAAAAGGGCGGTAATCCCCACCAAGCTGTTGCAGATGGGCGAAAGGGAACGCGAACGTCTGCTCGCCCGTTCAAAGGAGATAAACTCCACGTCCACCTACCGCCATTCGGGATATTACCAGAAATACCTGAAAGACTACCTTGCCTCGTTGGGCAAGGAGGACATCGAGTTCTCCGATATCACGGAGGACTTCGGCAGTTCCTACAAGGCGTTCATGAAGCGCAACAAGAATTTCAGCGCGCAGCAAATCAATAAGTGCCTGTGCTGGCTGAGCAAGCTGGTGTACCTCGCAGTGGATTATGAGATACTCCGTGCCAACCCGTTGGAGGACATGGAATACGAAAAGAAGCCCGCACCGAAGCACAGGCACATCAGCCGTGCGGAACTGAAAACCATCCTTGAAACCCCGATGCTCGACCCGTTGCAGGAACTGGGGCGCAGGGCATTTTTGTTTTCAAGCTTTACGGGATTGGCGTATGTGGACATCATGCTGCTCCATCCGCATCATATCGGCAGGACAGCGGACGGCAGGCGTTACATCCGCATCAACCGGAAGAAGACCAACGTGGAGGCATTCATCCCCCTGCATCCGATAGCGGAACAGATACTCGACCTCTACAACACGACGGACGACACGAAGCCCGTGTTCCCGCTTCCGAGCCGCGATGATATGTGGTTCGAGATACACGAGTTGGGCGTGGCGATAGGGCGGAAAGAAAACTTGTCCTACCATCAAAGTCGGCACTCCTTCGGAACTTTTTTGATTTCGGAGGGAATACCCATCGAGAGCATCGCTAAGATGATGGGGCACTCCGGCATAAAAACCACCCAAAGGTATGCGGAAGTAACGGACAAGAAGATTTCAAAGGACATGGACAACCTGATGGCTTTCAGACGCGCCTATGGAACAGGTGCGTCAAGGGAAAAGAAAACAAAGGACACCTTAACGGACAGGGAGGAATGACAATGGAACGTGGAATAATCACAATCAGCGAAAACGGGACGGTCACTGTTCCGACCGCTCCCGTATGGATGACACAGCAGGAGATTGCCGATGCGTTCAATGTGTTCGGATGCGACATCCGCAGGGCTGTACACGCCATCTACAAGAATATGGAACTGTTTGAAAGCGATACCATGCGCTACATCAGGCAAGACAACGGGATAAGCTACGATGTATACAGCCTTGAAATGGTGATAGCCGTCGCTTTCAAGCTGCGGACAAAGGAATGTAAGGCTTTCAGACGGTTCGTTATGGGCAGGCTGAACGCTAACAACAGACCGATTAACCTTTTCTTTTCGCTCTCCCCATATAATGGTCGGAGAGAGAACAATTAGAAAAGGCGAAAAGAAAAAGAGCCGGCAACGGGCAGGGAAAACAAATCCTCCGTTGTCGGCTTCTTTCTTATTGAACGGCATGCATCATGTGCCGACACGCCTGAACGCCTCCCGGTAATTGGCGGCAAGCATCCTTTCAATGTCCGATTCTTTGTACAGGATTTTGCCGCCCAGCTGGTAATAGGACACCACCCCGTTGTTTCGGTAGTCCTGCAAAGTACGGCGGCTCACTTTCAGCCTTGCCGACACCTCCCTGTCCGTCAGGAAGCGTTCGCCGCCCAATGTCGGACGGCTGTTTGCCACAAAATTCTCGATGCCGTCCAGCAGACGGTCAAGCGTGTCGCCGAATTGGGCGACCAGCGCATGGTTCTTGGTTATCATTTCACTCATTGTCACGTTGGATTTAGTGGTAATACAATAATAATCAGACGGCTCTGTCCGTCCGTTTGCCCTCAATTAGTTTTACGATGCTCAGCACATCCTCCGGCTTGTAGAAAATCTTATGTCCAATTAGCGAGTAAGCCAACGTGCCGTTGTCGCGCAACGTCTGCAAGGTACGCGGACTGATGTTGAGCTGTCGGCAGACTTCCTGGTTGTCCATCCACCCGTTCAATGACTTGCCGTCTTGCTTGGCAAAGAGGGCATCCACCCGTTCCGTGAAACGGCTGAACTTTGCCGCCATTTCCTCGAACGCCTCTTTTTGAATAATCAAAACTTCCATTGTCGATACAGATTTTAATGTTGATACTCGGTTTTGCATGCAAAGTAAAGGGATATCGCACATCAAACAATGGATTGGCAGTTTCGTGGAAGCATTTGGTAGCGATTGGCGTTTTTGGGAAATATCTATTGGTTTCAGATTATCTGTCCAGCCATCCTTTCAATTCCGCAGCCCTTTCACGACTTACAATGATTTCCACGTCGGGATACTTCTTCAAATGAATCTTCAATTTGGAGTTGAACCAGTTGTTAATGCTCAGGATACTGTCTATATGAATGATGTATTGGCGATTGGCACGGAAAAAGGTATCGGGATTGAGTTGGGTTTCCAACTCGTCAAGGGAATAAGGCACAGTCTCGGATGTACCGTTTTTCAGATACAAGAGCGTATTGCGTTCTTCCAAAGCGATGTGGCTGATGTCTTTCACCTGTACAGATAGATAACCGTCACGGTAAGGAAGAAGGAAACGTTCCCGATAACGATAATTACTGCGGCGCATATATTCCAACAATTGGCGCATATCCTCGCCGTTGGTTTGCGGAGTGTTCGCGCGGCGCACTTTCCCGATGGCGGCGGCAAGTTCGTCAGGCTTGACGGGTTTCAGCAAGTAATCGAAACTGTTATACTTGAAGGCTTGAATGGCGTACTCGTCGTATGCAGTAGTAAAAATGACAGGTGATGGCACGGCTGTCTGTCGCAGCACATCAAAACTTAGTCCGTCGGACAGGCGGATATCCGCCAATATCAGATTGGGAGCGGGATGCGTCTGCAACCATTCCACCGCTTCCACGATGCTTGCCAATGGTCCGTCAATACGGAATGTGCCGTCCATTTCCTCCAACAGCCTTTTCAACCGGTTGAAGTTCCGCTTTTCATCTTCTATGATAAGGATGTTCATACTCGTTAGGTATTATGGGCAATTTGACTATATATGAATGTTCACTTTTCTCAATGATTGGTTTTTCTTTGCACAACAAGAAGTAACGCTCGGCGATGTTCCGTTGTCCGATGCCCGTGGAGGACAGTTCGGAGGACATAGGGCGCAAATCGTTTTCTACCACTATGTAGTTCCCTTCCTGAAAGATACGGATATGAAGCGGTTGGCGCACCGACAATTGATTGTGCTTGATAGCATTTTCCACCAGCAACTGGAAACTGACCGGAGGAACTTGCCCGCAGGCTTGTTCCAGCCTTTCATCCACATCGATGCAGATAGCATCCTCATAGCGCATTCCTATCAGGTAGATGTAGGAACGCAGGAAAGCCAACTCCTCGCTTATCGGCACGGTGTCGCGCTTCAAGTTTTGGATGACGTAGCGATAGACGCTTGACAGGTTCTCCAAGAACCGCTCCGCTAATGTGCGGTCTTCCACAATCAGTTCGGAAAGAATACTGAAATTATTGAACATAAAATGCGGGTCTATCTGCGCTTTCAGCACTTCCAACTGCATTTGCGTGGTGCGCTCGCTTTCCTTCAACAAGTTAATCTCCAATTTCTTCTTCTGATTTTCCGAATCTATGATGGCCTCCATATACCGGGCGTTTGTATAAACATACGAAATGAATGTTACAATGGCACTGACCATATACATCATTTCGTGGAAAAAGGAAACCTCCGTATTGTAAACCATATCCGTCAGCCACGAGAATGCGACGGCTGTGAGATTATTGAGTACAAGCAGCAGTACAGCGTAAATGAACAGACTGCGATATGGATTGCGCGAAAAGGGCATAAAGCGGAGCAACAGCTTGCAATAGAATACGGAAATCTCCACAAACAGGAAACTGGACAGCAATGTCAGCCCGAAGTCCGCCAAGCATTCAGTCCAAGTCATTTCCCCGCTCAGCAGCCATAGGATATATTCCTTGTCTACGATGAATGACAGCGGATAGCTAAGCAAAAATACCGCAGCCACCAGTGGCAGACGGTTCCTTAGTCGGTCGAATTTATATCCTTCGATGGTTTTCTCCATAAGAAATCTCTTTATTCGAGCATAAAATTACAATTTTCCGCAAACACCCCAATCGGACTGATGGATAAATGCATATTATTGGCACGATATTGCTTGGGCGACATCCCCGTTGCCTTTTTGAAGAACTTGCCGAAGAAAGAGAGGTTGGGGAAATGAAGGCTATATGCTATTTCTTTAATCGTGTCTTGCGTATGGAGCAGCCTGTGCTTGATTTCTTCAATCGTCCGGTTTGTAATCCAGGCAGTGGGAGTCTTTCCGCTCACTTGTTTCACGGTAGTGGACAGATACTTGGGAGTGATGCACATTTTGGACGCATAAAATTCCACGTGCCTTTCTTGGGTAAAGTATTTGGAGAGCAATTCCATAAACCGGATAAAAATCTGTTTGTCGTGAGGCTGGTACAGATACTTTGTACACCGCTCTTCCACAGTATGCAAAGCCAGCTTCCCGTCTTCCAACAAAGCCCCGATAACGGATGACAGTTCCACAAACTCCAGTCCCGTGCATTCCATCCAATGCTGAAAAGATGAATCACCTTGATGCTTGATAACCTCTAACACGAGGGTCTTAACATTTTCTTTATTATCGTTCATAACGTCTGCTTTTATTTCCACGCCGACAAAATTACGCCCGTCCGGGAAGTGAATCAAGTCCATCAAGCAGGAAACAGCGATAATGGCGCGTGAAGCGTCGGAATGGCAGGACGGAGCGGGAATTGCCAACGGGGAAAGTGCTTATCCTGCAAGATTGATGCTGTCCCCCGCTGGGAATAGTGCTTTTCCGGCAGGATTTGTGTTGTCCCCGCCGGGGAAAGTGCTTATCCTGTGGGATTGATGCTGTCCCCGCTGGGGACTGTAGTTAAAAAGCAGTTTCGCCCCATCCGCGCCTATTTACGCTTCACGCACTAATTCTACCGCTTCGCGCAAAGGACCGTTGCCATTTTCTCCTTCGGACGCTTTCTTTGCAGTTGCTAAAATCAAATTTAATGGTTTTCAAATGAATATGAAAAGAACAGCAATTGGAGCCATCCTCATAGGATGTATGGTTTCTTTGGTTGCCTGTAAGCAACAGGAAACAGGAGGAAATGTACCGACGATGTGCGAGGTGATAACCGTCTCCGCAGGACCGGTAGAGATTAATGAGAGCTATTCCGCTGCCATCCGTGGAAAGCAGGATATTGAAATCTATCCGCAAGTGTCCGGCAAGATTACCGAGCTTTGTGTCACTGAGGGGCAGCGGGTCAGGAAAGGCGAGGTGATGTTTGTCATCGACCAAGTGCCTTACCGGGCAGCCCTCCGCACGGCGATAGCCAACGTCCACGCGGCAGAAGCGCAGGTGGAAACTGCCCGTTTGGACTATACAAGCAAGCAGCAGTTGTTTGCGGAACAAGTTGTGTCGGAATACGACCTTTCCACAGCACGGAACGCGCTTGCCGTAGCGGAAGCCTCGCTGGAACAAGCACGTGCGCAAGAAACGGATGCGCGTAATAATTTGTCTTATACGGAGGTGAAAAGCCCTTCCGATGGCGTGGTGGGAACGCTGCCCTATCGGGTGGGTGCATTGGTCAGCGCATCGCTTCCGCAGCCTCTCACTACCGTGTCGGACAATTCCTCGATGTATGTTTACTTTTCGATGACGGAAAACCAACTGCGTGCTCTGCTCCGTGAATATGGCTCGCCGGACAGCCTTATCCGGAAGATGCCCTCCATCTCCCTTCAACTAAATGACGGGACGCTGTATGGCGGGAAAGGACATATAGAGAGCATCAGCGGCATCATCAACACGCAAACAGGCACGGTGTCCGTGCGGAGCGTCTTTCCCAACGAAGACCGCCTGCTGCTGAGTGGAGGCATCGGCAACGTCATCATTCCCCACCACGATGATGCCGCCATTGTCATACCGCAGACCGCCACCACCGAATTGCAAGACAAGATTCTGGCTTATAAGGTAGCGGAAGACAACACCGTATCTTCCGTTGAAATCAAGGTAGAGAAACTGAACGACGGCAAGCGGTACATTGTCCGCTCGGGACTTGCCGTAGGAGATATAATCGTAACAGAAGGTGTCGGTACGCTACGTGACGGTGTTCAGATTACCCTAAAAGACGAAAGAAAGGAGAAATAGCCTTATGAACCTGAGACTTTTTATAGACCGCCCGGTACTATCCATCGTCATCTCGGTGCTGATTGTGCTGATGGGCGTTATTGCCATATTCAACCTGCCCGTGGAACAGTATCCCGACATCGCGCCGCCTACCATACAGGTGTACACCACCTATCCGGGAGCCAACGCGGAAACCGTGCAGAAGTCCGTCATCGTCCCGTTGGAGGAAGCCATCAACGGCGTGGAAGATATGACCTACATCACATCGACTGCCTCCAACAGCGGAATGGCCACCATCAATGTCTATTTCAAGCAAGGCAGCGATGCTGATATGGCAGCCGTGAACGTGCAGAACCGCGTTTCCACCGCCCTGAGCCTGCTTCCTGCCGAAGTGACGCGCATCGGCGTGACTACGATGAAGCAGCAGAATGCCGAACTGAAGACATTCGCCCTCTATTCGCCAGAAGGGAAATACGACCGCCAGTTCCTGAACAATTATATGAAAATCAATGTAGAGCCTCGCATCAAGCGCATCGGCGGCGTGGGCAATATGATGATATTCGGCTCTAATTACAGTATGCGCATCTGGATGAATCCCGACAAGATGGCGCAATACAAGCTCATCCCTTCGGATATTACGGCGGTGTTGAACGCGCAGAACATCGAGGCGGCAACCGGTGCTTTCGGCGAGAACCACGACAACGCCTATCAATACACGATGAAATACCGCGGACGCCTTTCCACACCCGAAGAGTTCGGTAAGTTGGTTGTCCGCTCGCTGCCCAATGGCGAGGTGCTGCGCCTAAAAGAAGTGGCGGAAATCGAATTGGGGGATGAAGCCTATGACTACGCCACGGAGATGAACGGGCTTCCGTCTTCGATGGCGATGATATACCAGAAAGCAGGGTCTAACGCTTCCGCCACCATCGACGAGATTGACGCTACCTTGGCAGAAATAAGCAAGGATTTGCCCGCCGGATTGGAATTTGTTACACTGAGCGACACCAACCGTTTTCTACACGCCTCGATGAATGTTGTATTGAAGACTCTGCTGGAAGCACTCATTCTGGTGGTGCTGGTAGTCTATGTGTTCTTGCAGGACATCCGTTCCACGTTGATTCCTACCATCAGCATTGTGGTTTCCATTGTGGGAACCTTTGCCGTGATGTCCTTAGCGGGGTTCTCCATCAACCTGCTGACCTTGTTCGCGCTGGTGCTTGCCATCGGTACGGTGGTCGATGATGCCATTATCGTGGTCGAGGCGGTGCAGGCGAGATTTGATGTAGGCTATCGCTCGTCCTATATGGCAGCCAACGATGCCATGCGGAACGTGTCTTCCGCCATTCTTACTTCTACGCTCATCTTTATGGCGGTATTCATTCCCGTGTCAATGATGGGAGGTACATCCGGCGAGTTCTATAAGCAGTTTGGTATAACAATGGCAGTGTCAGTAGGTATATCCGCCATCAACGCGTTCACCCTTTCGCCCGCACTTTGTGCTATGCTGCTTCGTCCGTACAAAGACGAGCAGGGCAAGACGAAAGATAATTTCGCCGCCCGTTTCCGCAAGGCGTTCAATGCGGCGTTTGAAGCCGTTTCGGGACGTTACTTGCGTGGTGTCTTGTTCTTCGTCAAACGGAAATGGCTGATGTGGAGCACCATCGGGCTGTCGTTGGTCTTGCTCGTATTCTTGATACGCACCACCAAGACCGGACTTATCCCAGATGAGGATATGGGTTCGGTAATGGTCAGTATGAACGCTAAGCCGGGCACATCTATGAAAGAGAACCAACGGATTATGGCTGAGGTGAACAAACACTTGGAACAGATTCCGGGTGTGGAATACAATGGCAACATTGCCGGTTTTTCCTTTACCGGGGCTGGCCCGTCAATGGGTATTTGCTTCCTCTCATTGAAGGATTGGAGCGAGCGCAACGAACCGGGACAGTCGGCACAGGAAATAGCCAACAGCGTTTATGCCTTTGCGCCAGAAATACCCGATGCGCAACTATTCGCGATGCCCCCGCCGATGATTCCCGGTTACGGTATGGGCAATGGATTTGAACTGTATCTGCAAGACAAGATGGGTGGCAGTCTGGACGAGTTCAAGCAGGTGGCCGACCAGTTTATGGCAGCTTTGAACGAACGTCCGGAGATTGCTATGGCATACTCAGCTTTCGAAACTAATTATCCGCAATACTGGGTGGACATCGATGCAGCCAAGTGTGAACAGGCAGGCATCACCACCGCCCAGATACTGGAAACGCTGTCGGGATATTATGGAGGAAGCTATGTGTCCAATTTCAACCGCTTCTCCAAATTGTATAGGGTGCAGATACAGGCAGACCCGAAGTATCGTGTCACGCCCGAATCGTTGAACCATATCTATGTGCGTGTGGGCGAAGAAATGACACCGCTGTCCCAGTTTGTCCGGCTGACTAAGACTTACGGACCGCAGGATGTGGCGCGTTTTAACCTTTATAATTCCATCGCAATCAACGGAACGCCTGCCGATGGGTACAGTTCAGGAGATGCGCTGAATGCCGTGAGGGAAACAGCAGAGAAGGTATTGCCCGCCAACTTCGGATATGAATACGGAGGCATTTCGCGTGAGGAAAGCCAGACGATGAACAACGTGACAATCATCTTTGCCATCTGTTTTGTGCTGATTTATCTGATATTGTGCGCCCTATATGAGAGTTTCCTCATTCCGTTCTCCATCATACTGTCAGTGCCTTTCGGATTGTTGGGCAGTTTCCTGTTCGCACAAATCTTTGGGTTGGAGAACAATATCTATATGCAGACGGGACTGATTATGCTCATCGGTTTGCTGGCAAAGACCGCCATTCTGCAAACGGAATACGCCGTGAAACGTCGGCAAGCGGGTATGTCGCTGGTACAATCCGCATATATGGCGGCAAAAGACCGTCTGCGCCCTATTCTGATGACCGTCGCTGCGATGGTGCTCGGACTGTTGCCCTTGATGATGGCACACGGTGTGGGTGCGAATGGTTGCCGTTCATTGGCATCTGGCGTGGTCGGAGGTATGCTAGTCGGCACGGTGGCATTGCTCCTGTTCGTTCCTGTGCTGTTTATCGTATTCCAATATCTGCAAGAAAAAATAAGGCCGGTACAGGCTTCACGGCAAGAAACAGATTGGGCTATACAAGCGGAAATAGAGAATTTAGATAAGAAAAAATGAATATGAAACACATATATATAATAACGATGATGATTGGAGCGGCAGCTGTCCTCGGCGGCTGCTCCATCTACAAACCTTATTCCCGTCCCGAAATAAATACAGAAGGACTGTATAGGGATGTGGAGCCAACCGACTCGGCATCCATTGCCACAGTCGCTTGGGACAAACTTTTCACCGACACTTGCCTGCAAGCTCTGATAAAGGAAGGGTTGGCGCAAAACACCGACTTGCGCATAGCCCGTACACGGGTGGAGGCGGCGGAAGCGGTGCTATTAGGCGCACGGCTCTCTTACCTTCCCTCACTTTCATTGAACGCGGACGGCGGATTGAGCAGCATTGATGGCGGCAAACCTGCCAAAACCTATAACTTGGCAGGCTCTGCCAGTTGGGAAATAGACCTGTTCGGGAAAGTGACCAATGCCAAACGCGGTGCGCAAGCTGCGCTGGAAGGTAGCCGTGCTTATGAACAGGCGGTACGGACACAACTGATAGCCACTATCGCCAACAGTTATTACACCCTGCTGATGCTCGACCGTCAGCTTGCCATCAGCGAGCAGACCTTGGATAGTTGGGAGGAAACGGAGCGGACGCTTGAAGCCTTGAAACGTGCCGGACAAGCGAATGACGCGGCTGTACTCCAAGCACGGGCAAGCCGTCTGGCGTTGGAAGCCTCCATCACAACCACTCTGCAAGACATCCGCCAGACGGAAAACAGCCTGTTCGCATTGCTGGCATCCCCGTCACGGGATATAGAACGAGGTACGTTGGAAAAGCAAGAGTTCCCAGATACCTTGTCCGCAGGAATACCGATAGCGTTGTTGGCAAACCGTCCCGATGTGCGACAGGCGGAAACGAACTTAGCGCAAGCCTATTACGCCACCAGTGCAGCCCGCTCCGCTTTCTACCCCAGCATTAACTTGTCAGGCTCGGCAGGTTGGACGAACAATGCAGGGGACATCGTAGTCAATCCCGGCAGTTGGCTGTTGAACGCCGTCGGCTCTTTGGTACAGCCATTATTCAATAAAGGAGCGAACATTGCCAATCTCCGGCAAGCCAAAGCCCAGCAAGAGGAAGCACTGTTGCTTTTCCGTCAATCCCTGCTGGATGCCGGAAAGGAAGTAAATGATGCCTTAACCCGTTGGCAGTCTGCCCGTATCCGTCTTGATTACGACAGCGGACAGATTGCCGCCCTGCGTGAAGCGGTGCGTAAAACCAGTTTGCTGATGCGGCACTCGTCCACCAATTATCTTGAAGTGCTGACCGCCCGTCAAAACTTGCTCAATGCGGAACTGACACAGGCGCAGGACCATTTTGAGAAGATACAAGGCATAATAGATTTGTATCACGCGGTAGGTGGAGGTTGTGAATGACCTCCATCCTACATTAGACTATTGGATAGCTATAATCACTAAAAACTCAAACGTATGTATAAAAACATGATTGGTAAAAATGCGGGCGTTGTATGGCGCACGTTGCGTGATAACAAAACCGTTTCGATAAAAGAACTGGTTGAACTAACAGGATTAAATCCGACAGATTTGGCTTTCGCCATCGGCTGGCTGGCGAGGGAAGATAAAATCATGATATATTCCCGGAATGACACCCTGTATTTTGAATTGCTGTTCCATGAAACCTATTACTAACAATATACAATATCGAAAGGCAGAAGAAAAAAGGGAATGTCATTAAGGTCTAAAATCATTGTTGGTTATTTTGCATTGATTGCTGTCATTAGCAGCTTTGCCGCCATTTTGGTGCATGAACGCCAGCGGATAAGGAAGATAGAATCCGAGTCCGCCGAGATACGGCAGTTGCGCCGCGACATCAACACCGCCCACCGCCGCATCACCCGGCTTGCCCTGCTGGGCGAGGGTGTCATCGGCTGGGACGAGGCAGACCGCCGCCACTACCACGCCCAACGCCTGCGCACCGACAGCCTACTGCAAGCCTTGCAGCCTCAATACACGGCGTATGTGCATACGGCGCAGATAGACACTCTCCGTTCCCTCTTGGCGGACAAGGAAGACCACCTGCTACACATCATAGAAGCGGTGGAACGGAAAGGGGATGCGGACAGTCTTTTGGTGAACCACCTGCCCGAAGTGGCGAAGCGTGCCACCCGTGTGCGCACCGTCATACAGAAAAAGAAAGGCATTGCGGGATTCTTCGGCGGCAAGAAAACCGTGCAGGTGCTTCCTTCCGCCAAAGAATTGCATGAGTTCAGCGACAGCCTGATAACCCTACAACAAGAGCAGACAGCGGAGATGGAAGCATACGCCGACAGCCTCCGTAACCGCAACCGGACGTTGAACAGGGAACTGAACAGGTTGATTGGCGACCTTGACAGGCAGACACAAAAAGCCTTTGCGGAACGGGAACGAAAGATTGCAGCCGCACAGGCAATGTCTGTGCGGCTGTTCACCATTACCATATCTGCCGCCATCATACTGCTATTCCTGTCCTACCTTGCCATCCATCGGGAAATGAAACGCAACGAAAACGAGCGGAAGAAGCGGGAAAGTCTTATTGCGGAATTGCAAAAGAGTAACGATGCAAATGAGAAGTTGATAAAGCTACGGCGCAACCTCATCCAGAATGTAACCCACGAACTGCGCACCCCTCTGACCGCCATCAGCGGCAACGCCGAACTGATACAGAACGACACGGAGGCGGGCAGCTGGATGCGCCATGCACAGACCATCCAAGATGCCGCCGGACGTATGGCAGGTATGATAAATAATCTCTTGATGTATTTCCGATTGGACAGCGGCAAGGAAACACCAAGCGTCAAGCCGTTCAAGCTGCGTTCCATCGCCGAAACATTGGCTACGGAGTATGCGCCGTTGGCAGCAAACAAGCATTTGACCTTCACGGTGGAGAACCGTGCGGACGAGATAGTGAGCGGCGACAGGAACCGTATCCTGAGCATCGGCGGCAACCTGCTTTCCAATGCCGTCAAGTTCACCAAAAGCGGAACAATCACATTAAGCACGGACTATAAGGACGGCACATTCATGTTGTCTGTGTCGGACACGGGCACAGGCATGACAAAGGAACAGCGACTGCGGATATTCGCCCCGTTCGAGCGGTTGGGTAACGCCGTGACGGAGGACGGCTTCGGACTGGGGCTTGCCATCGTCAGCGACACGGTGAAGCTGCTGGACGGAACCGTTGCGGTGGAAAGCGAGCCGGGCAAGGGAAGCCGCTTCACCGTGAGCCTGCCCCTGCCAAAAGCGGAGGAGACAATAACCACCGAAAAGACAGGCATGGGGCATTCAGCACTATCCGGCTGCTCCGTGCTGGCGATAGACAACAACGGAACGCTGCTGGACATGCTGCATGACATGTACCGGCACTGCGGCATAAAGTGCGACACTTGTCGGAGTGCGGACGAACTGACGGACCGGATGCGCGCGAAGGATTACGACCTGCTGATAACCGACCTGAAGATGCCGGAGGTGAACGGCTATGAGGTGCTGGAGCTGCTCCGCACGTCGGAAATAGGAAATTCCCGAACCATCCCCGTTGTTGCCGCCACCGCCGCAGGGTATGTGGAAGAAAAGGAGCTGAAAGAAAAAGGCTTTGCCGCCGTGCTGTACAAGCCCTATTCCATCGGTGAACTGCTGGCTGTTACGGAAAGTTGCATCAAACGGAACAAGACAAGCCGCATAGACCTCTCACCTCTGCTCGCCTTCGGCGACAAACGGCGCACGTTGGAAAAACTGGCGACCACTACACTATCCGATATGGACGAAGTGCGCAAGGCGGCGGAAGCAAAGGACATGGAGGCGTTAGACGGCTGGGTACATCACCTGAGAAGCTCGTGGATGCTGATAAAGGCAGAACAGCCGCTGGTAGCATTGTATGAGGCAATCCATAAAGATGACATATCGGAAAAAGATGTGCAATCCGCTGTGGATAAAGTTTTGGCACAAGGTGAGATGATTATGGACATGGCAAGAAAGGAGGCGGAACAATGGGCAGAGTAATCGTGATAGAGGACAATCCCGTATTCGCCGACTATGTGTGCGGACTATTGGAGAGCAGGGGCTTCCAGAGTGTCAGCACCTCCACCTGCAACGGGGCAAAGAAACTGTTTGCCAAGATGCGGGAGGATGACATCGTGCTTGCCGACCTGCGCCTGCCTGACGGCGACGGCATCGCCCTGTTGGAAGAACTGCGGGGACAGGGCATGAACAATCCCTACATCATCATGACCGACTACGACGAAGTGCCCACGGCTGTCCGGTCAATGAAGCTGGGCGCGGAAGATTACATACCGAAGAAGCTGTTGGAAGACAACCTGTTCCCGCTTCTGAAAGCCTTGCAAAAGAGAATGGAGCGGCACGAAACATCCATTTACGAGCGGCAGAGCGCGGCTTTCCGGGAGATAGACCGCCGGATAAGGCTGGTCGCCCCAACCAACCTGAGCGTCCTGATATTGGGCGAAAGCGGAACGGGCAAGGAACATATCGCCGAGAAAATACACGCAAGGAGCAAACGGGCTGGAAAGTCATTCATAGCCGTAGATTGCGGACTATTGTCAAAAGAGCTTGCTGCCTCCGCCCTGTTCGGGCATGAGAAAGGGGCGTTCACGGGAGCCGAAAGCAAGAAACAAGGTTTCTGGGAAGAAGCCTCCGGTGGTACGTTGTTCCTCGATGAGATAGGTAACTTGCCACCGGAAGTACAGCAGATGCTGCTCCGTGCGTTGGAATCCAAAATGTACAGACCCACAGGCGGCAGTAAGGACAAGAAAGCCGACGTGCGTACCATCGCCGCCACCAACGAGGACTTGCAGACAGCCATCGCCGAAAAGCGTTTCCGGGCTGACCTCTACCAACGGTTGAAAGAATACACCCTGCACATACCGCCGCTCCGTGAGTGCAAGGAGGACATCCTGCCATTGGCGGACTTTTTCCGGCAACTTGCCAACGAGGAATTTGGGAAACAGATAAAAGGCTTCGACACGGAAGCAAAGAAACGAATGCTCGCCTATACGTGGGGAGGCAACGTAAGGGAACTGAGACGGGTCGTGCGCATGGCGGTGCTGCATACCAAAAGCGATACGGTCACGGCGGATGCGTTGGAGTTTGACAAAATACCGGAGGCAGAGGACGCTTCACTGGCAATGGACGGTATGGAGAGGAAACAAATCCTCCGTGCGTTGGAGCAGGCGAAAGGAAACCGCACGTTGGCGGCTGAACTACTCGGCATCGCACGTACCACACTGTACAACAAGATGAAAGCATACGGAATAGAATAGAAATTGTTGAAAATATGAAAGGAATTACAGGAAAAAGGCTACCTTTGTAGCAACATTTGAGAAAAGTCGCAGGCGGAAAATAAAAATTCCGCCCGATGAAGATATAGTATAGAATAAGACCGCAAGGCGTTTCAAGCGAAAATCTGGAAAATTGGAACTACGGAAGCGATTGCGTGATGCTTATGCTATGCCTCGGCATAGCGTGCAGTCACGTACGTTCCGTAAAGGCATTCCAGAGCCGTCGCTTGAAGGTAGTGTGATTTGCACGCTATTTTTGTCGGCTTCGGTCATAACCACTAAAAAAGAGACCGAATGGGAAAAGTCGTATTATTCGCCGTCCTCACGATGGACGGATGCCTCGCAGACAGTTCAGGAGAAGCGCAGAAATGGCTTTCCAAGACCGACACGCCGGACAGGTTCGGAATGGCCGAAATGAAAGAAACCGCCCGTCCGCTCTCCGAATACACCTCCCTCACCATGCTGTCACTTGACAAATCCGACAGCACCTTCCTGATAGAAGTCAACACCGCTACCACCGGTATCATCAACGGCATGATGCGCATGTACCTGCCGGATGAAATCATCCTCTGCACGATACCCGTCATTGCCGGGAACGGTTGCCGCCTGTTTGAAGGTCATCTGCCCGAAAGCGAGTGGGTACGGGTTGAAATAAAAGCATACAAAGACGGCTCGCTGAAAGCCGTGTATCGAAAGATAAACGAAGCTGAGGTACAGAAAAAGAAAATGCCTCTGTTGGCGAAATTGTTCAGAAAATAATCATCGCTATCGGTTATAACTTGTTATCTCTACTGAGTGAAGTTCGTTAAACGTAGTTTTCAAAAATATAGGTTGCCCGACTTCGGAGAGGCAACCCCGGCGGCAAGGTTTTCGGAGTAACCCGAAAAGTTTTGAGTAACTCAAAACATACCTTGCTGCTGCCATTTTCGGCAGTAACCGAAAAATCTTCGGGTAACCCGAAGGACACCTTGCTGTGCTTTTGAGAGCACAAGAAATCCGTCAGCAAACGGATTTGAATTAGTGCTGTTATTTCGGATTTCAAAGCATCGTTTCCCGATGCCCAAGCTGCCCAAAAGAAGAAAGGAAATGAGGGTATAAGAGGGCATAAGAGAGTGGTTATATCCGCATGAATGCTTGCAAGCCAGACTGCGTGTGGGTTCTCGTGAATGCAAACACGTGCGGACATACACACACTAGCCTGCAAGCCTGCCCGCACTCCGACCTGCCAGCCATCCTGCTTGCCTGCCGACCGGTCTGCCTGCGTGCCTGCCTGCCGGCACACAGACAAGCGTGCAGGCAGGCTATTCGCAAACGATTAGGCTCAAATACAATGTGGAAACGGTATTGAATTAAAAGTAGGACAGTGCTACTGATTTTCATCAGCAAGATGTGCAACAAATGTACAATAATGACAAGATGTTTGATTTACTCTATTTTTCAGAGGAATAACTTTGGCAATAAGGAAGAAAAACACTACTTTTGCAAATGAGAAAAGCGTTCTTATGATTAGTGCAGAACATAGCAGAATATAGAAGCCTGCTGGTTTCCAAGTCGTTACCTGTCAAGCTGACAATCTTTGTAAGTCCCTTGTTTTCAATGAGTAAGAGAAAGTAATATGTCTTGCGGTGTGATAGGTCAGGTTTTTCCTAATTCCGCAAATATCAGCGAGTTCCTTCAGATATGCGTTCATCTTCTGATTGCTCGGCATGGGCAGGGCGCGGTGGTCGGGCTGTTTACCCTTGTACTTTTGCAGGATGCGCAGGGGAATGTCCAACAGGCGCACGTTGATGGGCACACCGGTTTTATGGCGCTTGGAGATAATCCAATAGTTGCCGTCCAGATACTTCTGGATATGTTCGTCTTTGAGCAGATATACGTCTATGTACGCCAACCCCGTGTAACAAGAAAGAAGCATCAAAGCAAGGGAGATAGGAACAAATAGAATCAAACGCAACCAGTTGTAAATCAGCAGTTTTGCAGAGGTTTGCCATTATAGGTAAACAGCAAGGAAAGGCAGGATAATGCAAGGTTTCCGCTACCAAGTCATTACCAGTTCCGCTGCCTGCCTGAAGCCTGAAAAGCAGCGTTCCTAATGCTTGTAAACAAGCATTATACGTGCGGAAAGGGCTTCAAATCCGCAGATTTAACAGCGTCCGTTCCGTTTGCGCCGTTCTGCCCCGTTTCCAATTCTGTCGGTCGGCAATGTATCACTAATATTGCAACCAAAAAAGTTATGGCAATGAAGACAGAAATGAAAGTGCTGCTCTACATCAAGCGCAGCGGACAGGACAAGGACGGACTGTCAGCCCTCATGGGCAGGATAGCCGTCAGGGGAAAGAACAACTCCATCGCGCAGTTCTCCTGCAAGTTTAAGGTGAATGTAAAGTTGTGGAACGCCACGGCACAACGGTGTACGGGCAAGAGCAGGATGGCGGTCATGGCCAACCGGGAGATTGAACGCACGCTATTGTTGTTGCGCCAGCGTTTCAACGAACTGAAGGACATCAAGGAGATTGTTTCGGCAGAAGATGTGAAGAACGCCTACCAAGGTCAGGCGGAATCGCAGGACACCATCATGAAGCTGTTTGAGGAACACAACAGCGACTACGCCTTGCGCGTGGGAGTGAACCGTGCCGTGAACACCTATTACCAGTACACGAACACTTACCGACACCTTGCCGTGTTCCTGAAAGACAAGTACCGTCTTTCGGACATGCCCGTCAAGCAGATTGACGGGAACTTCATCGAGGATTTTGACATGTACATGCGCACCGTCAAGCGTTTCAAGCCAAGAACCATAGTCGGGCACATCAACCGCCTGAAATGCGTGATGATGCTCGCCGTATTCCGCGGCATCATCCCTTTCAGCCCGTTCAAGGGGTACAGTCCGCAAAAGCCGGAGTTCAAGCAGATGTACCTTACGGAAGAGGAACTGGCCAAGTTCGCCAACACGACCTACGACACGCCCAACCGCAATTTCACGAGGGACATGTTCCTGTTCTCGTGCTGGACTGGAATCTGTTATTGCGACATGAGGGCGTTGACGGAAAAGAACCTCGTAAAAGCCGAAGACGGAAGCCTGTGGATTCATACGGAAAGGTTGAAAACGGGCACTCCCGAATGCGTGAGGCTGATGGAGATACCGCTTGCCATCTTGGAGAAATACAGGGGCATGGACGCAGACGGCAAGCTGCTGCCCATGCTTACGAAGGAGAGCATGAACCGCCACCTCAAAAAGATGGCGGTGATGTGCGGCATCAACCGCCCGATTTCATTCCATCAGGCACGTCATACCTTCGGCAGCATAATCTGTCTTTCGCAGGGCATACCCATCGAAACGGTGAGCAAAATCATGGGGCACAAGCACATCAAGACCACTCAACGGTATGCGAAAGTCACGCAGGACAAGATTGACCGTGACGTGGACAGGCTGGGCGAAGCCATTGAAGGCAAGTTCTCCCTGTTCGGGATTGATTCAACTCCTTCCCCGATTCATAAGGACATCACCCTGCGCAGGGTCAATCCGAGTTGGAAACAGGCGGAGGTCATCAAACAAATGATGGAGGGATAAGCCATGCGCAGCACGTTCAAGCTATTGTTCTACATCAACCGGCAGAAGTTGAAGAAGAACGGCAAATGCCCTGTCATGGGGCGCGTAACCCTTGACGGCAAGGTCAGCCAGTATTCCACGGGGCTGGAAGTCGAGCCTGTGTATTGGGATGCCGACATAGGCAGGGCTTCCACCGACGGGCGCAAGGAAAGCCTTGACAGCGAGAAGAAAAAGGAGCTGGTCAGGCTGAACGATACTCTGTCCGCACTGGAAGACAAAGCCCGTGCCGCCTACAAGGAGAACGTGGACAGTTACGGTTTCGTGTCAGCAGAAATCATCAAGAACGCCGTAACGGGCAAGTCGCAGGTGAAAGAAACCCTGCTTGCGCTGATGGACGAGCATAACGAGGAATACGCCAAACGTGTGGGCATTGACAGGACAAGGCACACTTATGTCCGGTACCTGACCACACGCAAGCACATCCACAATTTCATGAAGTACAAGTACGGCATGGAGGACATCCCGTTGCGCTCGCTGACCATGCGCTTCATGACCGACTTCACGTTCTACCTTTCCACAGTGTTGCGGCTGAAAGTATCTGCGTACAACGACTATCTCATTCTGCTGCACAAGATGACGAGGCTCGCCTTGAAAAGGCATATCCTCAAGCGTGACCCTTTCGCGGGGCACAAGATAGAGAAAATCACGGTGAACCACCGCTACCTGACGAGTGAGCAGTTCGAGAAGCTGTTGAAAGCCAAGCTGCCCACGTACAGGCTGTGCCATACGAGGGACTTGTTCGTCTTTTCGACTTTCACGGGCATCGGGAGGGCGGATTTGGCAAACCTGACAGAGGACAACATCATCACGAAGGAGGACGGCAGCAAGTGGATTCACATCGCACGGCAGAAGACGAAAGCGGAGTGCCACATCAAGCTGTTGGACATACCGTGGCGAATTATCGAAAAGTACCGCGGCGAGGGAAAGGACGGAAAACTGTTCTTCGTTCCGCAGACTTCGAGCCTGTGCCGCAACCTGAAGATGATAGCCGAACAGTGTGATTTGGGATGCCATCTTACCTACTATATGAGCCGCCACTCGTTTGCAACCCTGATTTGCCTGAACAACGGCGTGCCGATAGAAACCATCAGCAAGATGATGGGGCATTCCTCCATCCGCACCACGCAAATCTATGCGGAAATCACCAACCAGAAGGTGAGCCGTGACTTGGCTGTGCTGTCCGAGACCACCAAAGGAAAGTTCTCCCTGCCTGATGACGGGATGCCCTCGCGTGTGTTCAAGTGCGGCAATTACAGCGGCTGGAAAAAGGAATGTAGGCAAGAAAACGAGAAAGCAATAACAAATGGTCAACGAGAAAAATGATACAATTATGGAAAGAGGAATAATCATAATCACTGAAAACGGGGCGGTCACGATGCCGACCGCTCCCGTATGGATGACGCAGCAGGAGATGTCCGATGCGTTCAATGTGTTCGGCTGTTACATCCGTAAGGCTATTGCTGCCATATACAAGAACAATGAATTGGCGGAAGAAGAAACGGTGCGGCACGTCAGGCAGGACGGCAAGATTTGTTATGACGTGTACAGCCTTGAAATGGTGATAGCCGTGGCGTTCAGGTTGCGAAGTCGTGAAGCAATGGCTTTCCGAAAGTTCATCATGGAAAGGCTATACACGGAAAGCCGTGAAAAGCCTGTAAATTTGCTCTTTTCGCTGTCCACAGCCAATCCACGGTGTATGTGTTAGCTGTAAGGATAGCATTACATTACACAAAGGAAGCCGATGGTCAGACAATTCACTTGTCGCCATTGGCTTCCTTTATTTTTGTACATTTAGATTTACGTTCCCAAGCGGTAGGCATTCCGATAGCCGCTCATCAGCAACTTCTCAATGTCAGACTCCTTGTACAGGATTTTTCCGCCCAACTGGTAGTAGGACACCATCCCGTTGTTGCGGTAGTCCTGCAAAGTGCGGCGGCTAACTTTGAGCCATGCCGACACCTCCTTGTCCGTCAGGAACTGTTCGTTACCCAGCGAAGCCTTATGGCTCGCGTCCATTCTTTCAATGCCCTCAAACAAGGCATCCAGTTTTCCGATGAAGCCGACCTCCAGTTCATGGTCGGCAAGAATCAAGTCGTTCATAATTTACAGTATTTACAATGGATTTAGTGGTATTCTTATCTTCAAATCAAATACTCCTACCACGCCATACGGCATCCTTGCGCCTGTCCTCCACAAGACGGACGATGCGCTGCACATCCTCCGGCTTGTAGAAAATCTTGTGCCCGATTTGCGAGTAAGCCAGCGTGCCGTTGTCGCGGAGCGTCTGCAAGGTGCGCGGACTGATGCGCAACTGTTGGCAGACCTCTTGGTTGTCCATCCAACGGCTGAGTCGTTTTCTCTCCCTTTTGTGAAGAATTTCATTTACCCGGTCGGACAGGCGGTTGAGTTTGCCGACCATCTCTTCGTACTTTTCTTTCGAAATAATTACTACATTCATTTCTTATACTGATTTTAATGTTAATAATCCGTTCCGCCTGCAAAGTAAATCCGTTGTCCGCTTGAAACAATGGATTTGCAATGAGGTGGCAGCTTGTGGCAGCAAGTGGTCGGGAGTGGCGTTATCCGCCGAACCTGTGACAGCTGTTCCAAGCGTCCGTGATGCAAAGAAAAGTCATTCCGCCCATAATCCAACCGTTTCGCATCTGCGTGGCAGTATTTGGCGTTGGTATGGTAGCCAATGGCGTTCTTCGGGTTTCCATTACCACTCTAATCTAAAATGTGTTCTCTGATTTTTTCAAAGTCATATCCTTAAATCCGTCCTGACCGCTCCAATTAAGCCCTTAAAATTCCCAATGCCCGTTTCATGCACAATGGCAAAACGGCGCAGCATAAACCGTTCCGGCAATGCGTAAAGTGCAAAATCGTACATTGTTGCCCCACTCAATCCAATCCTTTGACTATCTGTTTTATAGCCATTTCCTTTGCAACCGATAATCGGTCAACTGTGCGCACAACGACCAACATTGTTAAACATTTAATTCAAACAAGTATGAAGAAAGATTTAAGCAGCCAGAGTATGGATGCAGCATTACAGGATTTTTTAGGCAGCAAGCCGAGTATGGAAACCCCGAAGCCGGAACCCCAGCCTGCCGACACGCAGGAACAGCCGGAAAAGGCAAGCGAGGTTGTACAGGAAAAGTTAAGTGAAGCCGTGCCGGAACAAACGAATGAAACTCCGCAGGTGGTACGCCGCATCAGCGGCAAGCAACGCCGTGCATCGTTGGAGGAATACAAGGAAGCCTTCCTCACTGTTCCGACCATCGAAGACCGCAAGCCCGTGTTCCTCAGCCGTAGCACGCGCGACGCCCTTGACCGTATCGTCCGCATGTTCGGAGAGCGGCGGATGAGCGTGTCTGGACTGGTGGAGAACATCGCCCGGCAGCACCTTACCACCTACGGAGAAGACATCGAGGCATGGCGTAAACTCTGAGAATTAAGAAACGGATTGACGGGGTGCAATTCAGAGTTACTCTGAACCTGTCCAACGGAGTTTTGAGGGGAGCAAGTTTGTGTTTCGGGCATACCGAAACCGCCTGCTCCCACTCGTGAACTCCGTGGAAGCTACATCCCGTTGGTCTAATAGGTATCTGTATTATAATCAGTAACAAAGTATGGAACAAAAGCAAAAATCAAATCGAAGGAACAAGGGTGGCCGACCCAAGAAGGGAGCGGCTGACAAGCTGAAATACCGCCTCACGGTGAAGATGGCGACATCGGACTACTACACGCTGAAAGGCAAGGCACGGAGCGCGGACATATCCGCCGGGGAGTTCCTGCGCCGTTGCATGAGGGACGGGCAGGTGAAGGAACGGCTCACGCCGGAGCATACGGATTACGTCCGCAAGCTCTGCGGCATGGCGAATAACCTGAACCAGCTTGCGCACAAGGCGAATGCCGCTGGCTTCGCCACGGTAAGGATGGAGTGCCGCATACTCGTGGCACGGATTGAAGAACTCCTTAACCTTATCCTCCTATGATAGCTAAAATCATAAAGGGAAGCAGTTTCAAGGGTGTGGTAAACTACATTCTTGACAAGGAAAAGGATGCCAAAATCCTTGTCTGTGACGGTCTGTTCGCCGAGGACAAGGACACGATAGCCATGAGTTTCGAGGCACAATCGAGGATGAATCAGAAAGTTACGAAACCCGTCGGACACATCTCGTTGGCTTTCCATAAGGAAGATGAACACCGCCTGACCGACCGCGCAATGGCAGGGATAGCGTTGGAATACCTGAAGGAAATGGAGATAACCGGCACGCAGGTTCTTATCGTGCGCCACTTCGACAAGGAGCATCCGCACGTGCATATAGCGTTCAACCGAATCGCCAATAATGGCAGGACTATCAGTGACCGCAACGAGCGGATACGCAGCGCACGCATTTGCAAGGAGCTGACAAGAAAGTATGGTCTTTATTTCGCCAGCGGCAAGGAACAAGTGAAACGGCACAGATTGAAAGAGCCGGACAAGACCAAGTACGAACTTTACTCCATCCTTAAATCGGAGGTTGCAAGGTGCGGAAACTGGAACATACTCATTGTTAATCTGAAGGAACAAGGCGTGGACGTGCAGTTCAAGTACAAGGGAAAGTCGGATGAGGTGCAGGGTGTCATCTTCTCTAAGAACAGCTACTCTTTCAGCGGTTCCAAGATTGACAGGCGGTTCAGCTATTCCAAGATAGATGCGGCGTTGAATGCTAACCGCTACGATGAACGGCAACGGGTAATGTCCGACCAAGCGATAGACAAGGAACAACCGATGTTACAGGCATCACAGTTTGAACCAAGAGGCAGTGATGATTTGTACAGCGGTTCGATTGGTCTTTTCATACCCGACAATGCAAACGCTCAGGCAGAAGAGAACTATTTTGAGGAACAGCTAAAACGTAAGAACAAGAAAAAGAAACAACGTAAAATAAGATTCTAAATATGGATAATAACGAAGTATATTCACTCTTTGAGGACATCAAGAATGACCTCAAGGGCATCAACGGAAAGTTGGAGAACACTCCAAAAGTAACAAACAACCAGTCGAGCGGACAGCCTCCGGCGGTGGACTTGAAGCCCATAAAGGAGTTGTTCGACAGTTCCGCCAAGGAGCATCAACAGCAAACGAAAGCCATGCTGACCAAGTTCGGGGAGGCGGAGGTTTGCGCATCGAACAGGATTCTACGCCTATTACGTGAATTGAAAGAGATTTTCGTCCGAAACTCGGAAGAGCGGAAAGATGAGCCGCAGGAGCATATCCACCGCCACACCTTTGACATCAAGTCCAACAAGGTGTTTTCTCTTTTGGTCGGCATGGGCATCGTGTGCAGCCTTTCCATCTGGGGCAACATCGAGCTATGGAAGTCCAAGCGTCAGTATGCGGACGATGCGTTGAAGTTCCGCGTCATCCGCTCGTGGGGAGGATGCAACGCCAATCACATCCTTTGGCTGAATGACGTGTTCGACATCCACCGCAATGAGGAAGCCATCGAATGGATACGGCAGGAGGCTGACGGCTACGACAAAGGATTAAGAACCTTGTCCGACAGCTTGATGCAGGAAAAGCTGAAAGTGAAACAAACGAAGAATAACAATAACCAAAAGTAAAGTGAATGGCATCGGTAAAAGTGAAATTCCGTCCTTCTTCCATAGACGGCAAGGAGGGCAGCATCTATTATCAGGTGATACACAACCGCGTGGTCCGCCAAATTAGGACGGATTGCCGGATATTTAAAAGCGAATGGAACGGCAAAGCATCGGCAGTTGCCGTTCCTGCTTTGGCGAGCAATGAGCGTAAGAACTACCTGCAATCGGTTTCAAGCCGGATAGAATGGGATGCAAAACGTCTGACGGCAATCATCGCATTGTTTGAAAAAGGGAACAAAAGTTACACGATGGATGACATCCTCGTGAAATTCAATAGTCAAGCGGACGGACAATCCCTGTTCTCTTTCATGCAGAGCGTCATCGGACAGTTAAAGCGGCTGAACAGAATCCGCACGTCGGAAACATACGCCGCTACGCTTGCAAGCTTCATGAAGTTCCGTGAGGAACAGGACATTCTATTGTGCGAAATAGACTGCGACACGATGATGCTCTACGAGGCATGGCTGAAAGCCAACGGCAACTGCCCCAATACAACCTCGTTCTATATGCGCATACTCCGTGCCGTCTATAACCGTGCCGTGGAAAAGGAACTGACGGAACAGAGGCATCCTTTCAAGCACGTTTATACAGGCATAGACAAAACCGTGAAACGAGCAGTACCATTGAAAGCCGTCAAGCGCATCAAGGAACTTGACCTGACGTTAAAACCACATCTTGACTACGCAAGGGACATGTTCCTTTTTTCGTTCTACACCCGTGGCATGTCGTTCATAGACATGGCCTATCTTAAGAAGTTGGACTTGAAGAACGGTATCATCACTTATCGAAGAAAAAAGACCAACCAACAGCTTAGCATTAGATGGGAGAAGTGCATGGAAGAGATTGTCGCCAAGTATAAAAACCGTTCCGTTACGCAATACCTGTTGCCGATTATCACCAACCCGTTGACAGAAGAAAGGATTCAATACCGTAATGCCCTCTGCCGGGTGAATGTGGCTTTGAAAGAGGTCGCACGGTTAGCAAATCTGTCAATACCGCTGACGATGTATTGTGCCCGCCACGGTTGGGCAAGTGCCGCCAAGAGCAAAAACATACCGATTTCCGTCATTAGCGAGGGAATGGGGCATGATTCGGAGGAAACCACGCGCATCTATCTTGCTTCGTTGGATTCCAATGTGATAGACAAAGCAAACAGCCTTATATTGAAAGACTTGTAATCAGAAGTTCTTAGGAGATTTGTTTTGCAAAAATCGGAATCTCTTTGGTAAGAG
>ENA-UOIW01000335-UOIW01000335.1-human-gut-metagenome-genome-assembly--contig:-P58-NODE-335-length-41795-cov-29.649641_pt1 | contig 41795 bp, 33 predicted proteins | sample MGYA00242334_ERZ723881 | MGnify/ENA metagenome assembly ERZ723881 | reverse complement strand
GTAGAGATAAAGTACTCCAACACCGACAGACCTTCCTTAAAGTTAGAAAGAATCGGGTTCTCGATAATCTGTGCACCTTCGGCACCCGCTTTTTGCGGTTTTGCCATCAAACCACGCATACCGGACAACTGGCGAATCTGTTCCTTAGAACCACGGGCACCGGAATCCAACATCATGAATACCGAGTTGAAACCTTGGTCGTCGTTCTTGATGGTCTTATACAAAATGTCAGACAAATCGCTGTTGACGTGTGTCCATGTATCGATAACCTGGTTGTAACGTTCGTTGTCGGTGATGAAACCCATGTTGTAGTTCATCATGATTTGTTCCACTTCCTCGTTACCGCGTTTTACCAAGTCTTCCTTTTCTTTCGGGATGATGATATCGCCCAAGTTGAACGACAGACCTCCTTCGAATGCTTTCTGATAACCCAAGTTCTTGATACCGTCAAGGAAGTCACAAGCCCGTGCTACACCGACTTTCTTGATAACATCGCTGATGATGTCACGCAAAGACTTCTTCGAAATGATGGTATTCAGATAACCGCATTCGTCAGGCACCAGTTCATTAACAATGACACGTCCTACCGAAGTTTCCTTTATCATCTTCTTGACGATATTGCCGTCCTCGTCGAGGTCGTTGGTCAGCACGCTGATAATGGCGTGAATGTCTACCTTGCCTTCATTGTAAGCAATCATGGCTTCTTCCGGACCGTAGAAAATCAAGCCTTCACCTTTGGCTCCCTTACGCAATTTGGTAATATAATAAAGTCCCAATACCATATCCTGTGCCGGCACGGTGATAGGTGCGCCGTTGGCAGGATTCAAGATATTGTGTGACTGAAGCATCAACAATTGGGCTTCCAATACCGCTTCATTGCTCAAAGGCAAGTGAACCGCCATCTGGTCACCGTCGAAGTCGGCGTTGAATGCTGTACAAGCCAACGGGTGCAACTGGATAGCTTTGCCTTCAATCATTTTCGGCTGGAATGCCTGGATACCCAGACGGTGCAATGTCGGCGCACGGTTCAACAATACCGGATGGCCTTTCATCACGTGTTCAAGGATATCCCAAATCACCGGTTCCTTGCGGTCTACAATCTTCTTGGCAGACTTCACGGTCTTGACAATACCGCGCTCAATCAGCTTGCGGATGATGAACGGCTTGTACAATTCGGCTGCCATCAGTTTCGGAATACCGCATTCGCCCATCTTCAACTCCGGACCAACGACGATAACCGAACGTGCCGAATAGTCGACACGCTTACCCAACAGGTTCTGACGGAAACGTCCTTGCTTACCTTTCAAGCTGTCAGACAAGGATTTCAACGGACGGTTGGAATCAGTCTTCACTGCGCTTGACTTACGCGAGTTGTCGAACAACGAATCGACAGCCTCCTGCAACATACGTTTTTCGTTACGCAGAATCACTTCGGGAGCCTTGATTTCAATCAACCGTTTCAAGCGGTTATTACGGATAATCACACGACGGTACAAGTCATTCAAGTCGGAAGTGGCGAAACGTCCGCCATCCAACGGAACCAACGGACGAAGTTCGGGCGGGATAACCGGCACGATACGCACAATCATCCACTCCGGTTTGTTGCGTCCGCGAGAAGCACGGAACGACTCAACCACCTGCAGGCGTTTCAAGGCTTCGTTCTTACGCTGCTGCGAAGAATCGTTGTTTGCCTTGTGACGCAACTCGTAAGAAAGCGCGTCCAAGTCGAGGCGTACCAGCAAATCATAGATTGCTTCCGCACCCATCTTGGCAATGAACTTGTTCGGGTCGCTGTCTTCCAGGTATTGGTTTTCTTTCGGAAGCGTATCCAAAATGTCGAGATACTCTTCTTCCGACAACAAGTCATATTGGTTAACGCCGTCTTCAGCCTTCACACCCGGCTGGATAACGACATAACGTTCGTAATAGATAATTGCATCCAGTTTCTTGGTAGGCAAGCCTAACAAGTAACCGATTTTATTGGGCAAAGAACGGAAATACCAGATATGAGCCACGGGAACCACCAGCTGAATGTGTCCGCTGCGTTCGCGGCGCACTTTCTTTTCGGTCACTTCCACACCACATCGGTCACATACGATTCCTTTATAACGGATACGTTTGTATTTACCGCAATGGCATTCGTAGTCTTTCACCGGACCGAAGATGCGTTCGCAGAACAAACCGTCACGTTCGGGCTTGTAAGTACGGTAATTGATAGTTTCCGGCTTCAACACTTCACCATACGAGTTTTCAAGGATTTCCTCGGGTGACGCCAATCCGATTGTAATCTTGGAGAAATTACTCTTTATCTTAGTATCTTTTCTAAAAGCCATACTTTCTTAATTTCAAAATTTAATGTTATTCCAATGTAATACTCAAGCAAAGGCCTCTCAGCTCATGCAACAATACGTTCAAAGACTCGGGGATACCCGGAGTAGGCATCGGTTCGCCTTTCACGATGGCTTCGTAGGCTTTCGAGCGTCCTGCGACATCATCCGACTTAATCGTCAGGATTTCCTGAAGGACATGAGCGGCACCGAATGCCTCGATTGCCCAAACCTCCATTTCTCCGAAACGCTGGCCACCGAACTGTGCTTTACCGCCAAGCGGTTGCTGAGTAATCAAAGAGTACGGACCAATGGAACGTGCGTGCATCTTGTCTTCAACCATGTGACCCAATTTCAGCATGTAGGTCACACCCACCGTAGCCGGCTGGTCGAATTGCTCTCCTGTACCGCCGTCATACAGATAAGTCTTGCAATAACGGGGCAGGCCTGCCTTGTCTGTCCATTTATCCAAATCGTCCAATGTAGCACCGTCAAAAATCGGCGTAGCAAACTTCACGCCCAATTCTTTTCCGGCACGTCCCAGTACAGCTTCAAAAATCTGACCGATGTTCATACGCGAAGGCACACCCAACGGGTTCAATACGATATCTACCGGCGTACCGTCTGCCAGGAACGGCATATCTTCCTGACGCACTACGCGCGAAACGATACCTTTATTACCGTGACGACCTGCCATCTTATCGCCGACACCGATCTTACGTTTCTTTGCAATATATACTTTTGCCATCTGGATAATGCCTGAAGGAAGCTCGTCACCAATAGTCAAAGCAAATTTCTTACGCTTCAACTCAGCATCCAGCTCCTTGTACTTCTTCAGGTAATTCATCACCAGGTCGCGAATCATTTCATTCTTATGGGCATCCGATGTCCACTTGCTCAGTTGGACAACGGTATAGTCCAAAGATTCCAAATCGTGTTTGGTAAATTTCGCGCCTTTGGGGATAACTTCTGTACCCAGATAGTCTTTCACACCTTGAGATACTTTCTCATCAGTCAACACCAACAGCTTTTCAATCAGAATCTGCTTCAGTGCTGCTGCTTTTTCTTCAAATTCTTCATTCAGTTTCGGAAGAATCTGCTTGTCGGCATTCTTTTCGCTACGGGTCTTGATAACACGTGAATAGAGTTTCTTGTCGATAACCACACCGCGCAACGAAGGAGAAGCCTTCAGTGAAGCATCCTTCACATCGCCCGCCTTATCACCGAAAATAGCGCGCAACAGCTTTTCTTCCGGCGACGGATCAGATTCGCCTTTCGGAGTAATCTTACCGATAAGGATATCTCCCGGTTCAATGCGTGCACCGATGCGTACGATACCGTTTTCGTCCAAGTCCTTGGTAGCTTCTTCGCTTACGTTCGGGATATCCGAAGTCAGTTCTTCCATACCACGCTTCGTCTCGCGCACTTCCAGAATGTATTCATCCACATGCACCGAAGTAAGGATATCTTCACGCACCATACGTTCGTTCAGCACGATGGCATCCTCGTAGTTGTATCCCTTCCACGGCATGTAGGCAACCAACAGGTTCTTGCCCAAAGCCAACTCACCGTTAGCCGTAGAATAACCTTCGGTCAGGATATCACCTTTCTTCACACGCTGACCCTTGTTGCAGATAGGACGCAAGTCGATGGTCATGCTCTGGTTGGTCTTACGGAACTTCGGAATACGGTATTCCTTCAAGGCCGGTTCGAAGCTTACAAACTCTTCATCAGCCGTACGGTCGTACAAGACACGGATTGTAGTAGCATCTACAAATTCGATGACCCCATCACCTTCTGCCGCAATCTGTGTACGAGAGTCTTCGCACAATTGCTTTTCGATGCCTGTACCTACAATCGGAGCTTCTGTGCGCAACAAAGGAACTGCCTGGCGCATCATGTTCGAACCCATCAACGCACGGTTAGCGTCATCATGTTCCAAGAACGGAATCAACGAAGCAGCGATAGAGGCAATCTGCTGCGGAGATACGTCCATCAGCTCTACCTGGTCAGGAGTAACCACCGGATAATCGGCATCACGGCGTGCCTTTACTTTATCGCGGATAAAGGTACCGTCGTCATTCAATGGTGCATTACCCTGTGCGATGATTTTATCTTCTTCTTCTTCAGCCGACAAGTATTCGATGCCTTCCGGAGAGAGGTCTACCTTAGCGTTTTCCACCTTGCGGTAAGGAGTCACAATGAAACCAAGGTCATTAATCTTCGCATACACGCAAAGAGAAGAAATCAAACCGATATTCGGACCTTCAGGAGTTTCAATCGGACACAAACGGCCGTAGTGGGTATAGTGTACGTCACGTACCTCAAATCCGGCACGGTCACGCGACAAACCACCAGGACCCAATGCAGACAAACGGCGCTTATGCGTAATTTCCGCCAACGGGTTTGTTTGGTCCATGAATTGCGACAAGGCATTCGTTCCGAAGAATGAATTGATTACAGACGAGATAGTCTTTGCATTGATCAAGTCAATCGGGGTGAACACTTCATTGTCGCGCACATTCATACGTTCACGAATCGTACGTGACATACGTGCCAGACCGATAGAGAACTGATTGGACAATTGCTCACCTACCGTGCGGACACGACGGTTGCTCAAGTGGTCGATATCATCCACATCAGCCTTCGAATTAATCAGCTCGATCAGATACTTGATAATCTCGATAATATCTTGTTTTGTCAACACTTTGACATCCATCGGCGTATCCAGATTCAACTTCTTGTTGATACGGTAACGGCCGACTTCACCCAGGTCATAACGTTTTTCCGAGAAGAACAGGTTGTTGATGACTTCACGCGCACTGGCATCATCAGCAGGGTCTGCATTACGCAACTGACGGTAGATATACAATACGGCTTCTTTCTCCGAATTACTCGGGTCTTTCTGCAACGTATTGAAGATGATTGAATAGTCAGAAGCATTGGCTTCTTCGTTATGCACCAGGATATTCTGAACACCCGATTCCAGAATCAAGTCGATGTGTTCAGGTTCGATAACGGTTTCACGGTCAATAACGACCTCGTTACGTTCGATAGAAACAACTTCACCGGTGTCTTCATCTACAAAGTCTTCTGTCCATGTTTTCAATACACGGGCAGCCAACTTACGTCCGATAATTTTCTTCAGATTGGCCTTGTTTACCTTTACGTCTTCAGCCAGGTTGAATATTTCAAGGATATCCTTGTCATTCTCGAAGCCGACAGCACGCAACAAGGTAGTTACAGGCAATTTCTTCTTACGGTCGATGTAAGCATACATGACATTGTTGATGTCAGTAGCAAATTCAATCCACGAGCCTTTGAAAGGAATGATACGGGCAGAATAGAGTTTGGTTCCGTTGGCATGGATACTCTGGCCAAAGAACACGCCCGGCGAACGGTGCAACTGAGATACGACAACACGCTCAGCGCCGTTGATGACAAAAGTTCCTTTCGGAGTCATATACGGGATAGGACCTAAATACACATCCTGGATAACGGTGTCAAAGTCTTCGTGGTCAGGGTCCGTACAATAGAGTTTCAGCTTCGCCTTCAAGGGGACACTATAAGTCAGGCCGCGTTCCAGACATTCGTCAATGCTGTAGTGAGGCGGGTCGATGTAATAATCCAGAAACTCTAATACGAAATTGTTGCGGGTATCCGCGATAGGGAAATTTTCAGCAAAAACTTTATACAAGCCGTCGTTCTTTCTTTTTTCAGGCGGTGTATTCAATTGCAAAAAGTCTTGAAATGACTTCAACTGCACTTCCAAGAAATCCGGATACTTCATCGGATTCTTGATAGAAGCAAAATTAATTCGTTGGTTATTTGTATTTGAAGACATCTGTATGGAGTTAATTGGTTAATGTCAGGAATAAAACCTGTGTAGACGCAAAAAGGTTAAGAATCCTCCTACGAGGATTCCTAACCGAATAACCTGTCAGACAGGCAATATTATTTAAGTTCAACTTCAGCTCCAGCTTCTTCCAAAGTTTTCTTCAGTGATTCAGCTTCGTCTTTAGCCAAACCTTCTTTCAGTGTGCTAGGAGCTCCGTCAACCAAGTCTTTTGCTTCTTTCAGACCCAGACCACAAGCTTCTTTCACAGCTTTAACTACCTGCAATTTAGCAGCACCTGCGCTCTTCAATACTACGTCGAACGAAGTCTTTTCTTCAGCTGCAGCAGGACCAGCAGCAGGACCAGCAGCAACAGCTACAGCAGCTGCAGCAGGTTCAATACCATATTCTTCTTTAAGGATAGTTGCAAGTTCATTAACTTCTTTTACTGTCAAGTTAACTAATTGTTCTGCAAAAGCTTTCAAATCTGCCATTTTTGTATGAAATTTAATTGTTTGTTACTAATTGAAAAATATTAAAGTTGTTATTCGGGACGCTCTGCAAGTGTCTGAAGAACGCCGTGAATGGTGTTGCCACCTGATTGAAGAGCAGAAATAACGTTCTTCGCAGGCGATTGCAACAAAGCAATGATGTCTGCAATAACTTCGTTCTTGCTCTTGATAGTTGCCAGAGCTTCGAGTTGTTCTGCTCCTACATAGAATCCTTCTTCTGCGTATGCAGCTTTCAATGAAGGAACGCTGTCTTTGTATTCTTTCAGCAATTTAGCCGGGGCATTAGCCACTTCAGTAAACATTACTGCCGTAGTGCCTTTCAAAGAATCAAACAACGGAGAGTAGTCAACATCTTCCAAGCTCAGCAAAGCCTTGTGAAGCAAAGAGTTCTTCACAACAACCATCTTGATACCGGCTTTAAAGCACTTTCTACGCAAGTCGCTGGTAGCAGCAGCGTCCATCGCTGTAGTATCTACCAAGTAGAAGTGACCATATTGCTTTACGGTATCAGCTAATTGACCTATAATTACGCCTTTATCTTCCTTTCTCATGATTCCTCCTTATTTATTAGATTTCCTCTACTGATTTCGGGTCGATTTTAATACCCTTACTCATTGTACTCGAAAGATAAATACTCTTAATATAAGTACCCTTAGCTGCAGCAGGTTTCAGTTTAATGATAGTTGCGATAAATTCTTTCGCATTTTCACGGATCTGGTCAGGAGTAAAAGAAACCTTTCCGATAGAAGTATGAACGATACCGCTCTTGTCTACCTTGAAGTCAATCTTACCTTGCTTAACCTCCTTAACAGCCTTAGCTACATCCATAGTTACAGTACCGCTCTTCGGATTCGGCATCAATCCACGAGGACCGAGCACACGACCGAGAGCACCGATCTTACCCATGATAGACGGCATCGTGATGATTACATCCACATCTGTCCATCCACCTTTGATCTTCTCAATATATTCATCAAGACCAACATAGTCAGCGCCAGCTTCTTTCGCAGCAGCTTCAGCATCCGGCGTACACAATACAAGCACACGAACCTGCTTACCTGTTCCATGAGGAAGAGATACGACACCTCTTACCATCTGGTTAGCTTTACGAGGATCTACACCTAAACGTACGTCGATATCTAACGAAGCGTCAAACTTAGTGTAAGTGATTTCCTTTACCAGTTCGGCAGCTTCTTTCAGTGAGTATGCTTTCCCTGCTTCAATTTTTCCTGCAGCCAACTTTTGATTTTTTGTCAGTTTACCCATTATTAATTGAAGTTTATTAGTTATTTACCCGGGAAGTCACCTTTTACAGCGATACCCATACTTCTAGCTGTTCCTGCTACCATCGTCATAGCAGCTTCAATAGTAAAGCAGTTCAAGTCAACCAACTTATCCTGAGCGATAGTACGAATCTGGTCCCAAGTCAACTCAGCGACCTTCTTACGATTCGGCTCAGCAGAACCACCCTTGATCTTCGCAGCCTCAAGCAGCTGAATAGCTACCGGAGGAGTCTTGATTACGAAGTCAAAAGACTTGTCCGTGTAGTAGGTAATGATGACAGGCAATACCTTACCTGCCTTGTCCTGGGTTCTGGCGTTGAATTGCTTGCAAAACTCCATGATGTTAATACCCTTCGAACCCAAAGCAGGTCCTACGGGAGGAGATGGATTTGCAGCGCCTCCTTTAATCTGTAATTTGATTAGTCCAGCAACTTCTTTAGCCATTTTCTTAGTTTTTAATATAAATGATTAACGAATGGAATGACAGCACGTAACAAATGCCTTATTCCTTTTCCACATCCGTAAAGCCTAATTCAAGCGGTGTCTTACGCCCGAATATTTTGACCATTACTTTCAGTTTCCGTTTTTCCGCGCTCACTTCCTCAATGATGCCATTGAAGCCGCTGAACGGTCCGACAGAAACTTTCACTGTTTCTCCTACAACGTAAGGAATGTTTGTATCCTCACTTGCTTCTTGCAATTCATCTACCGTACCCAGTATCCGATTCACCTCTGATTGTCTCAAAGGCACGGGATGATCCAGACCGCCGAGGAAACCGATTACATTGGTAATGTTTCTCAAGTGATGAGCCACTTCACCAACCAACGCAGCTTCCACCAAAACATAACCAGGGAGATAACTTCTCTCTTTCACAATTTTCTTACCGTTGCGAACCTGATAGACTTTCTCGGTCGGAATCAATACCTGAGATACGTATTCGCCAAGGTTCGTATTCCGCATTTCTGCTTCGATATACTCTTTCACCTTGCTCTCCTTGCCGCTTACGGCACGGAGTACATACCATTTCTTTTCAACCTCAGACATTCTTCTTTAACTGTTAATTAGTGCGGATAGATAACATCTTCCATGATAAACTGGAAGGCAGAATCCATAAGAAAAACAACGAGTGCAATAAGCAGGGAAGCATATAAAACAACTACTGCACTATTAGAAAGTTCTTTACGAGTAGGCCAAGATACTTTATGGACTAGTTCGTCATAAGATTCTTTACAATAATTTGTTATCTTTGTAAACATAATTCTTAAATTTAGCACGGGAAGAGAGACTCGAACTCCCGACACTCGGTTTTGGAGACCGATGCTCTACCAACTGAGCTATTCCCGTAAAAATAGTTCCCGAAAACAGATTCGGGAACTAAATTATCATTGATTCAATGACCTTTCAATTAATTAGTCGAGGATTTCAGTAATCTGACCAGCACCTACTGTACGTCCACCTTCACGGATAGCGAAGCGCAAACCTACGTTCAATGCAACCGGGTAGATCAAATCTACAGTGATAGTTACGTTATCACCCGGCATTACCATGTCTGTTCCTTCCGGCAAAGTGATTTCACCTGTACAGTCCATAGTACGCAGATAGAACTGAGGACGATAGTGGTTGTGGAACGGAGTGTGACGACCACCTTCTTCTTTCTTCAGGATATAAACCTCAGCTTTGAATTTAGAGTGAGCTTTTACCTGACCCGGGTGGCACAGAATCATACCACGTTTGATTTCGTTCTTGTCGATACCACGAAGCAGCAAACCTACGTTATCACCAGCTTCACCTTCGTCCAAGATCTTACGGAACATTTCAACACCAGTTACAACTGATTTCTTGTCTTCACCCAGACCCAGGATTTCAACTTCGTCACCGACTTTTACTTTACCAGCTTCGATACGTCCTGTAGCAACAGTACCACGACCAGTGATTGAGAACACGTCTTCAACCGGCATCAAGAACGGTTTATCTACATCACGCGGAGGCAGAGGAATCCAGTTGTCAACAGCGTCCATCAGTTCGAGAACCTTGTCTTCCCATTCTTTCACACCGTTCAAAGCACCCAGTGCAGAACCGCGGATAATCGGAGTGTTGTCACCGTCATAATCGTAGAATGAAAGCAGTTCGCGCATTTCCATTTCTACCAGTTCCAACATTTCTTCGTCGTCTACCATATCGCATTTGTTCAAGAATACAACCAAACGCGGAACGTTTACCTGACGAGCCAACAAGATGTGTTCACGAGTCTGAGGCATCGGACCATCAGTTGCAGCAACTACGATGATCGCACCATCCATCTGAGCAGCACCAGTTACCATGTTCTTTACATAGTCGGCGTGTCCCGGACAGTCTACGTGTGCATAGTGACGATTTGCAGTTTCATATTCTACGTGAGAAGTATTGATAGTAATACCACGTTCCTTTTCTTCCGGAGCGTTATCAATCTGATCGAATGATTTGATTTCGTCAGCTTTAGTGAAACCTCTTTCTGCCAATACTTTTGTAATAGCAGCAGTCAAAGTTGTTTTTCCGTGGTCTACGTGACCGATCGTACCAATGTTCACATGGGGTTTGGTGCGTTCAAATTTCTCTTTAGCCATAGCTTTACTTATTTATTTTGATTAATAATCAGCTTTACATATTCGCGAGCTGTTACCGGGACTTGAACCCGGGACCTCTTCCTTACCAAGGAAGTGCTCTACCGCTGAGCTATAACAGCAAAAGAAGAAAAGAAGAGCGGAAGACGGGACTCAAACCCGCGACCCTCAGCTTGGAAGGCTAATGCTCTATCGACTGAGCTACTTCCGCAAAATTCAGTGGGCAAAGATGGATTCGAACCACCGAAGGCGTAAGCCAGCAGATTTACAGTCTGCCCCATTTGGCCACTCTGGTATTTGCCCAACTTTCTTTCTTCTGAGCCTCTTGTCGGATTCGAACCAACGACCCCGAGATTACAAATCACGTGCTCTGGCCAACTGAGCTAAAGAGGCGGTTTAAACTTTGCAGCCACACGGCTTTCGTGGCTTAGCGGCTGCAAAGTTAGATATATTTTTTGAATCACAAAACTTTTAGCGTGATTTTTTTATTTGCCTTGCTGTTTTTCTTTTGTTTTCAGCAATTGCTTAGACAATGCATCCATGCATACGTCTATCGATTCTTCAAATGTATCGCTTACTTTCTCGGCGTAAAACTCGGTATTCAGCGCCAATACGCGCACTCCAGCTTCCTTATTCATAGCTGTTTCCGGCTTTACTACTTTTAAAGACACCTCTACTTTCTTTATATTATCGCAAAATCTTTCAAGTTTCTCTGCTTTCTTCTGAATAAAAGCTTGCAGTCTTTCAGATGCATCGAAATGAATGGATTGAATTCTTACTTCCATAAAAACCTCCTTTTTTTTACGCTCTTGGATGAGCTTGTTCATAAACTTTTTTTAATTCTTCAAAAGTCGTATGCGTATAGATTTCCGTAGTGGCCAAGCTCTCATGTCCCAACAGCTCTTTCACCGTCTCCAGCCCTGCCTCATTGTTCAGCATGGCAGTAGCGAATGAATGCCGAAGCACATGTGGGCTTCTTTTCTTCAGCGTAACGACTTTCGAAAGTTCTCGTTTCACCAATGAATAAACCAACCCTGCAGACATCTGTCTTCCATCCTTACGGATAAAGAATGCTTCGCAATCTGCAGAACGGCAGCACATTTCCCTTGCCGAAAGATAGGCCTGCAACTTCCCTTTCAGTTCTTCCCCGAAAGGAATGATGCGTTGCTTGTCTCTCTTTCCCGTCACTTTTACCTGCGATGCGGAAAAATCCACATCGCCATCCTTCAGTCCTATCAGCTCCGACTCACGAATGCCCGTCTCGTAGAAGACAGCGACAATCGTCTTGTCGCGGATACTCTCAAAACTGTCGCCTGGTTCTTCATCCAGCAGCCGGTCCATATCGGCTTCCTTCACAAACACAGGCAGCGGCTTCTTCTTTTTCGGTCCCTGCACCTTCCGGGTCGGGTCGACCGAAACAGCTTCCACACGCAACAGATAGCGATAAAAAGACCGCAGCGAACTCAGCTTCCGGTTTACCGACGATGCCGTATAACCTTCATCCATCAGGGAAAGCACCCAATCGCGGATGACGTCTGTATCCACCGTCGTATAATCCAATGCCTCATCCATTGCCTTGAAGTATGCTTCAAACGCCGAAAGGTCGGTTCCGTAACTTAGAATTGTCTTTTCGGAATAATTCTTTTCGTACCGAAGATACTTCAGGAAAGATTCTTTCAACATAAAATTAGCGCTTTTCTTATTCTCAGCAACGAATTTATGAAAAAGAATTCAATTATTCAAAGATTTTCGCGGAAATTATTCTTCTGTCTGATGCATTTTCTGAACGTAAATCGCACGTTCCATTTTCAGTCTCTTCAATACAGACGGTTTGTCGTATTGCTGTCTGCGTCTCAGTTCTTTTACAACACCTGTTTTCTCAAATTTTCTTTTGAATTTCTTCAGCGCTTTTTCAATGTTTTCGCCTTCTTTTACTGGTACTACAATCATGTTTTTAAAATTAAGATTATATTGTTATTAATTATTCCACAGTTTATTTGCGGCGCAAAATTACACATACTTTCTTTATTTACAAAACTTTCCGCCATATTTTATCGTATATCGCCCAGAAATCGTAACTTTGCTTCCAGCATATCAACCATTAAACGATTAAATAAACATGAAAGAAGAAATAACCCGGCGCATTGCGTCATTACGTACACTGATGAAGGAAAGAGGACTCTCCGCGTTCATCATCCCAAGCACCGACCCGCACTCGGGCGAATATGTTCCCGAACACTGGGAAGCACGCAAATGGATTTCAGGATTCACCGGCTCGGCAGGAACCGCCGTCATTACATTAAATAAAGGTGGGCTGTGGACCGACTCCCGCTATTTCCTCCAGGCAGCCGACCAACTGGCTGGCACGGGCATCGACCTCTTCAAAGACCGCCTGCCGGAAACGCCTTCCATCCCCGACTGGCTGGGAAGCGAGCTTCAGCCACACGACAAAGTGGGCATCGACGGATGGGTAAACACCTGTGCCGGAGCCGAAGCATTGCGGGAAGCACTTGCCTCGCACGGACTGGAGCTGACCGCTACCGAAGACCCCTTTCAGCAAATCTGGACCGACCGTCCTGCCCTGCCCGGCAACCCGCCTTTCATTATCCCCTTGGAATATACAGGCGTGCCGGCATCCGACAAGCTGGAAACCATCCGCGGATGCATCGCCCGGAATCATGCCGCCGGCATCTTGATTTCGGCACTCGACGAAATAGCCTGGACCCTGAACCTGCGGGGAACGGACGTACATTGCAATCCCGTGTTCATCGCCTACCTGCTCGTGACCGCTCCGCAAGGGGCTACCCTCTATATCGCGCCCGAAAAGCTTACGCCCGAAATCAAGGCTTACCTGACCGGGTGCGGCGTTTCGACGAAAGACTATACCCAGATAGAAACCGACCTGAAACATTTCGCCGGCAAGCGCATCCAGCTTTCACCCGAAACGAACTATGCCCTCAGCCAGGCGGCACAAACGTCAGCTTCCGTCATCAGCCTCCCCTCGCCCGTCTGCTACCTGAAAGCCGTCAAGAACGAAACCGAGATAGAAGGCTTCCGCCAGGCGATGAAACGCGACGGCGTAGCGATGGTACGCTTCCTGAAATGGCTGAAGCAAGCCGTAAAAGACGGGCAGGAAACCGAAATCAGCATCGACCGGAAGCTGTACGAATTCCGTGCGGAGCAGGCGTTGTTCCACGGCATCAGCTTCGACACCATTGCCGGTTATCAGGAGCATGGCGCCATCGTCCATTACGAAGCCACCCCCGAAACGGACGCAGTGCTGAAGCCCGAAGGATTGCTGCTGCTGGATAGCGGCGCACAATATACCGACGGCACCACCGACATCACCCGCACCATCGCCCTCGGTCCGGTATCCGAAGAACAATGCATCGATTACACCTTAGTATTAAAGGGATTCATCGCCCTTTCACAGGCGGAATTTCCGCAAGGCACCTGCGGTACCCAGCTCGATGTATTGGCTCGTCAGTTCATGTGGAAAGCCGGCATCAACTACGGTCACGGCACCGGACACGGCGTGGGACACTTCCTCAACGTACACGAGGGACCTCATCAGCTCCGGATGAACTACATGCCGGCTCTCCTGCAACCAGGCATGACCCTCACCAACGAACCGGGCATCTACAAAGCCGGACGGTATGGCGTGCGTACCGAAAACACCATGCTCATCGTAGAAAGCCAGACTACCGAGTTCGGCGCGTTTTATAAATTCGAACCGCTTACCCTTTGCCCCATCGACAAAGAACCGCTCTGCCTCGACCGGATGACGCCCGAAGAAAAGGCATGGCTAAATGCATACCACCAGAAAGTGTACCAGACACTCGCCCCGCTCCTGACGCCGGAAGAACAAGACTGGCTGAAAGACGCCACGTCGCCCGTTGCCTGAGCCGGAGAAGATAAATGCATATGCCTCTGCACCTGGCTACACCAACCGATGCAGTCAGGTGCATTCGGGAAAGAAGCTAGCTGCATCCTGTGCAAGATTAATAATCTTCCACGTGTAAGATTAATAATCTTATAGCTGGAAGATTATTAATCTTGCACGGAACGCACTTAATTGGCTGTTCCGGAACAGCCAGCTGAAACCCCGCAAACAGTCCGTTAAATTTCACATTCAATTCCAATAAAATTATGGCTTTAATCAAATCAGTAAGAGGATTCACACCGAAGATGGGAGAAAACTGTTTCCTTGCCGACAATGCCACAATCATCGGCGATGTCGTGATGGGAGACGATTGCAGCATCTGGTTCAATACCGTCCTACGGGGGGATGTCAACTCCATCCGCATCGGGAATCGGGTAAATATCCAGGACGGAAGCGTCCTGCACACGCTTTATGAAAAATCGACCGTGGAAATCGGCGATGATGTTTCCATCGGACACAATGTCACGCTCCACGGAGCATGTATCCGCGACAAGGCGCTTATCGGCATGGGAGCGACCCTGCTCGACCATGCGGTGGTAGGCGAAGGTGCCATCGTGGCTGCCGGAGCCTTGGTGCTTTCGAACACCATTATCGAACCGCACACCCTCTGGGGCGGTGTCCCGGCAAAGTTTATCAAGAAAGTAGACCCCGAACAAAGCAAGGAACTGAACCAAAAGATAGCCAACGGGTATCTGATGTATGCGTCATGGTATAAGTAAATGAAATGAAGAATGAAGAATTAAGAATGAAGAATAAAAAGAAAATCCGCATGGAATTCTTCATTCTTAATTCTTCATTCTTCATTTATTCTATAGTTTCTCAATCAATGCGTCTACGTTTTCCTCACGTGTAGCCCAGCTGGTGGCTATGCGGACTGCCGTATGCGTATCGTCAACCTTTTCCCAAACTTCAAGACCTGCGTAAGCAGACAGGCGTGCCAGTTGCTCATTCTCCAGCACCACGAAAAGCTGATTGGTTTGCGGAGTAATCAGGAAGCGATAACCGCGCTCTTTCAAGGCTGCAACAAGCTTGTCTGCCATCACGATGGCGTTGCGGGCAATGCGCTCGTACAGTCCATCGGTAAACAGGGTATCGAACTGAAGTCCGAGCAAACGTCCTTTTGCCAACAATACCCCGCGTTGCTTGATAACCGAGACCAACTGGCGGGCAGCTATCGGACGGGGAATAACCACCGCCTCGCCAAACAAAGCGCCTACCTTTGTACCGCCAATATAAAACACATCGCAAAGCGAAGCTATCGCTTCGAGCGTTACATCTGTTCCGTGTGCCACCAGGCCGTAACCCAAACGGGCACCGTCCAGGAACAAAGGCACATGATGCTTACGGCATACGCCCGACAAAGCCTGAAGTTCGGCTAAGGTATAGAGTGTTCCATACTCGGTAGGATGCGAAACATAGACCATTCCCGGCGCTACCATCGCTTCCCAACTGGGATTGGCATAGAAATCGGTTATGTAACGGTCTACATCCTGAGCCGACAGCTTGCCTTCGGTATGCGGCAAAGCCAACACTTTATGACCGCCGGCTTCCACAGCTCCCGCTTCGTGCTGGTTGATATGTCCGCTTTCGGCTGCAATCACACCCTCGTACGGGCGAAGCATCGCCGTTATCATCGTGGCATTGGTCTGTGTACCGCCTACCATAAAATGTATTTCCGCTTCGGGAGCACTGCACGCACGACGTATCTTCTCGCGTGCCGCTTCACAATATGCATCGGTGCCATAGCCCGGAGTCTGCTCCATATTAGTCTGCACCAGCCGCTCCAAGATGAGCGGATGTGCACCTTCCAGATAATCACTTTCAAAATGTAACATAGTTATTTTCTCTTATAGTCATTATATAAATCTCAATTCTTTCGCCACTTCCAGCGCACGGATGGAATTGTCTACACGCAGCTTTGCCAGAATGTTCTGCCGATGACGGCTCACGGTATGGACACTGATGGAAAGGCAGTCTGCCACCTCCTTGCTCGTCTTTCCGCGGGCTATCAGTTCCAATATCTCTTTCTCACGTTTCGACAACAGGTCACCGCAAGATTCCTGCCCCATACTGACCTGCCTGCCCGTAAGCGAATCAATCAGGGCATCGGGCAACAAGGCGGCGCACAAGGTGTAAAGACAAAGGGCAAAACCGATGTTCCCCATCGGCTGGCTGATCACATAATACATCCGGTGACGCACCGAGACATAACCGCCTCCGCCTGCCTTCATGCGCACATACATCTCCAGATAATAGCGGGAACGATTCGGTGCCGGCTGTGCTTTGACAAAATGGAAGAAACGAAGTTCCTGCGCATGCTTTCTCACCAGGTCATCGGGATGGATGCGGTCGAATATCTCTTTCTCCCATATCGAAGCGGCCTCATGACAAGTGCCTGCAGGCGACATATCCAAAGCCTCGCCTGCCCCACCGTAATAAATATAGCTCCGGTTCGAGCGCAAGTCGCTGAGCACGGCTATCGCGTTCTCTATCCGTGCATACATGCGGGCTGCCTGCCTGTATGCTTCCAGACTGTCGGACATCGGCGTATCACGCCCGAAATCCTGCTCCAGCAAAGTGCGGTCGAGTTCTTGTTGCGTGTTCATCAGGAGAAAATGGTTATAAATAAGCATTGCACCGCTCGCGGCGAGTCATTACCTTTGCAAAGGTAAAAAGAAAATATATCAACACATAAAATACATACAGAAATGAAGGAACTCTTCTGCACAATTTTTGCCCTGGCTGCACTGAGCACACAGGCGCAGACACTGGAGAAAATGCAATGGTTCAACGAACCGGAACAATGGGAAATAAAAGGTAAGGCGCTTACCATGTCGGTCACCCCGCACAGCGACTATTGGCGCATCTCGCACTACGGCTTCACTGTAGACGACGCGCCTTTCTGCTATGCTACGTACGGAGGCGAGTTTGAAGTGAAAGTCAAAATCACAGGCGACTACAAGGTACGCTTCGACCAGGCTGGACTGATGCTCCGCATCGACAAGGAGAACTACATCAAGGCAGGTATCGAGTTTGTAGACGGGAAATTCAACCTGAGCACAGTCGTGACGCATCACACCAGCGACTGGAGTGTCATCTCGCTGGACAAGCCTGTACCCTATATCTGGATAAAGGCTGTCCGCCGCAAAGATGCCGTAGAGGTGTTCTATTCCTTCGATGACCAAACATACACCATGATGCGCAACGCCTGGATGCAGGACAACACGCCGATGATGGTGGGCGTGATGGGAGCTTGTCCCGACGGTGAGGGCTTCAATGCCACCTTCGAACATTTCCAGGTAAAACATCTGCCCGACATGCGCCGGATGGAATGGCTGGAGAAAAACGCCGAATAATACGTATGAAAAAGAACAAGCTATAGGGTAGGCTTTCAGTCGCAGAGCTGCAAGCCTACACCTTTCACCGTTTTCAGTTGCACAGCGGCATCAGCCGAGAGCATTTTACGAAGACGAGACACAAAGACATCGAGGCTACGCGAAGCGAAATAATCTTCTTCCGTATTCCAAAGGCGCGAAAGGATTACCTCACGGCGCACCACCTTGCCCTTGCTCTCACACAATATCCGGAGCAAACCAGCTTCACGGGCTGTAAGGGTTTCCGTCTCTCCTCCTTCCTTCATCAACATAGCCCGACCGGCATCGAAGGTATAAAGCCTGCCAATGGGGAAAAGCGTGTCACGCGCCTCCGTCTGTCTGCCTTGTGTCAACTTCAGCAAGGCGGTAATATGTGCGTGCAATTCTTCGGGCAAGAACGGTTTCTTGATATAATTGTTCACACCCAGTTCGTATCCTTTCACCACATCCTTAGGCGATACCCTGCCGGAAGTAAACAGAATCGGCGTATGCTCATCTGTCTCACGGATACGGCGCACCATCTCGTAACCGTCCATCACCGGCATTTCTATATCGGAGATGATAACGTCGGGATGTCTTTCTTTCCACAACGTCAATCCCTCCTCACCGTTTGCAGCGGTGCAAACCTCATAACCGCCTATCATGTCTTCCAACCCGCCACGGATAATGTAGCACAGGTTGGCATCGTCTTCCACTAACAGCAATTTTATCATATACCTTCTTCTTATTTAATCTATAGCGGCCTGCGGCTGGCAAGGCGGGAACAACAAAGTAAACTCGCTGTACTCGCCTTCGATGCTTTCCAGCTTCACACTGCCGCCATGTGCTTCCATAATACGCAACACATAGTTCAGTCCCAGCCCGAAACCGGAAGCCCCGCCCTTGCGGCTTCTGCCTGCCGCCAATGCCCGTTCGTACTTCTCGAATATCTTAGCTTGTTCTCTCAGCGGAATACCCAGCCCGTTGTCATGCACCGACACAGCCGTGCTTCCGTCGGCATACACCTCGGAAGCAAAGGTTATTTCCACCGAATCACCAGAATATTTCACCGCGTTGTCTATCAGGTTGCTCAAAGCCTCTTTCAGGAATTCTTCATCGGCATACACGGTATCCGCCCGCAGACGCCACACATAAGTGACAGGTTTTTCCATCTTTACCTTGTATTTCTCGGCAAGGTCTTCCAGCATCGGGCGCAAAGCACATTCCGTCTTTACGAGCTTCAACCGGCGATGCTCCAGCTTGGCAAGGGTCAGCACCTTGTTGGTCAGGTTGATGAGGTGTTCTCCCTCCTCTTTCAAGATACGGAAATACGTCGCACGCTTTTCGGGCTGATTATCCAGCCTTCCGGTTTCGAGGATACGCGCACCCATCACAATGGAACTGAGCGGCGTTTTCATATCGTGTATCATTGCATACGAGAAGTCTTCGCGCAACTTCGCAATCTTGTCTTGACGGATAATGACACGTATCTGCCAGACGATGCATCCCGCCAACACACCGACCAAGAGCAGGGTAGCTATCAGCACCAGAACCATCCGCTGTGCAATCACCCAGTAAGGATTGACAATCATGCCTTGCAAGAAGCGTGCCTCTTCAAAATCGAGCATAAGCGGCTCGGTCTTCACGATACCGCCCGAATGCCATGCCGCGCCCGCAGAAGAACGGAGCACCTGCCCGGCAGAATCAATGACGCACGAAGCTACCTCGGCACGGATACCCACCGAGTCGAGCATGTGTGCATAAATGGAGTCGAGCGACGAGAGCGAGATATCCAGATGGACTTCTGTAAAGATGTAGTCCTGCAAAGCCGTATGAATGCTCGACATCAGCCATCTGTTCGGCATTCCTCCCATGGAAGACGCAGTCGTATCCATCTCGAACTTCATAACCAAATTTGTATCACTCACACCGAATTTCTCCTTTTTATAACATTTCATCCGATGGAAAGCTTCCTCAAAAGCCGCCTCTCTGAATATCTCGTTACTCTTCATCCGCAGACTCTCTTCCGCCATCCGATAGCTGTTTGACAACCATACGCATTGCAATCCGACAATGGCTACCAAGGCGATTAAAGCAATCCAGCGAAGGTGTTTGATTTCTTTCATTTTGCCTATTCTTTTTTTCTCCAGCTACGTTAACGTTACGTTAACCTCGCATTAACCAAGAAAGCTGAAAGGGCTTTCTACATTTGCAACGCCAAAGATAAAGAAATAAACAAATACATACCGCAATGGAAACAAGATTTTTCCTCAGCTTCATGCTCCTTATCGGAAACATCAGCCTGCTTCCGGCACAAACCCTTACGGGAAAAGTGACCGACACGAACAGCCAACCTGTAGAAGCAGCTACCGTAGTCCTGCAAACCGCCGACTCCGTCTACCTCGATGCCACCTTGACCGACAGCCTCGGTACATTCCGCTTCGACCGGCAACCGGAACATTACCGGCTCATCGTACAACATCTTATATATAATACAGTCATGAAAGCAGGAAGCGGAGCCAATGCCGGCACCTTCGTACTCACCCCGAAAGCTTATGCACTGGACGAAGTGACGGTACAAGGCGAACGCCCACTGGTGAAGATGGAAGGCAACCGCCTGACTTACGACATGCCACAACTGATTGCCAGACGACTTGTCACCAATGCCTACGAAGCCTTGCTCCAGCTTCCGGGCGTGATGGAGAAAGACGGTATGCCCAGCCTTGCCGGAAGCGGAAGCCTCAGCATCCTACTCAACGGAAAGCCCTCTTCGATGACCGCAGAGCAACTGATAACTCTCTTGAAGAGCCTTCCCGCCTCGCGTGTGGAACGGGCAGAAGTGATGTACAGCGCACCTCCCCAATATCATGTGCGCGGTGCTGCCGTCAACCTGATAATAAAAGGATATAAACCGGGAGAGGGCGGACTGCAAGGAGAAGTGAACGGAAACTATATCCAAAAAGATGAAGCCGGAGGCAACGGAGGCATTACACTGACCTGGCTTTCGAAACAATGGGATGTAGACGTGATGTATAACCTGAACGACCGTTATTACCGTCAGGGCATGGACTTCGCTGCCCTGCATACCGTAAAAGGGGAAACACACGACATCCGTCTCTCGGATAACAGCGAAGGACGAAACCTCACCCATACGTTCCGTACCGGCATCAACTTCAAACCCGATGAAAAGAACAGCCTCAGCTTGAGCTACACAGGAAGCGTCAGTCCTAAACAGACGGGCTTTATGGAAGCATGGGGCAACGTGACCCGGTCGAACAACGACAAGCAAAGCGACATACAGCTGCACAACCTGGCATTCAACTACACTTCGGGCTTCGGATTGAGCGCCGGAGCAGACTATACCTATTACCGGAACAAAAACACACAAGACTTCACCGATACCGGCAACGGAGGAAACACGACCGCTTTCCAAAGCGATTCACGCCAACGCATCGACCGCTGGAAAGTATATGCCGACCAAAGCCATACACTTCCGGAAGACTGGAAGCTGAACTACGGCGCTTCGTTCGCATACGTCAACGACCGGAACTCGCAACGCTATAATCTTTCCGAAATGGAAGAACTTAACAACGAGACACACATTGACGAATACACCTATACGTTATATACAGGATTCGACAAGACTTTCAGTCCGCAATGGAGCCTCAGCGCATCGGCGGCCATAGAATATTATCAGATGGCGGACTACCGGAAATGGGCAGTCTATCCCAACTTCTCGCTGAACTACCTACCTTCCGCCTCACACATCTTCCAGCTCTCGTTCAGCTCGGACAAGACCTATCCCGACTATTGGACGCTAAGCGGCAGCACCAGCTACCTGAACGGCTATCAGACTTCTGTGGGCAACGCCTACCTGCGGCCTTACAGCGACTATACCGCCACACTGACCTACATTTGGAAAAGCAAATACATCCTGCAAGCAGACTATAGCTACGTGCCCGACTACTTTATGCAAATGACTTACCTGGATTCCGATGAGCTGAAAGCCGTCTACAACTACCGGAACTGGGACTTCATAAAGCTCTTGACTTTCACGGCCATCATTCCTTTCAAGGCAGGCACATGGTGGGACAGCCGGCTGATGCTGATAGCGCAGATGAAACACGACAAGGCAAGCAATTATTACGATGCGCCCTTCGACCACAAGCGATGGGCAGGTATCGGACAATGGACAAACACATTCACTCTATGCAAACAGCCTGATATCCGACTGGAGATTTCCGCTTTCGGACAGACCGGTACGGTGCAAGGCAGCTACAGCATCGGTGCCGTAAGCTCTGTAGATGCCGCCTTGCGTTATACCTTTGCCGGCGGCAAGGCGATGATTCAGGTAAAAGGCACCGACCTCTTCAACGGCATGAACCATCTCGCCATTGAATCGCGCAACGGAAACCAACACTTCGATATGGATGTAAAAAACTACGAACGCAGTTTTGCCGTATCGTTCAGCTACAAATTCGGCGGATACAAAAAGAAAGAAGTAAAAGAAGTGGATACCTCCCGATTCGGACTGTGAAAATATAGGGCAATCACCGGGCATGGCAGGGAAATTATATGCTTTTCACCTTTCAGGCTTGTTCACCTCGAAAGAATTTTGTTCCTTTGCATAAATCCTTAAAGCGTAATGCACGATGAAGTATCCGACAGGTACCCAAGAAATAGTGAACATGAAGCCGAACGTATCCGAACAAAAAATCATTGTATCCCTGACCTCATTTCCTGCAGCGATACCGTATGCCGCCCAAGCCGTCCAATCCATCTTGCACGGTTCTGTCCTTCCCGATAAGGTAGTGCTTTATCTTACCTTCTCGCAATTCGAGAAAAACGAAATTCCTCAAGAACTGCGACAGATGGCAGACAGCACTTCCCGTTTCGAAATACGGAACTACGACAGAGACATCCGCTCATACCGAAAACTGATTCCGGCATTAAAGGATTTCCCCGACGCGGTAATCGTAACGATAGACGATGATGTAGCTTACCACAAGCACATGCTACGCGACTTGCTCCGACTGCACGAACAGCTTCCACATGCCGTATTGGCGCACCGAGCCAAACGCATGAAGCCCGGCAAGCCTTACCGCCAATGGAGCAAATACAGATGGTATGACTTTCTGCTAAAGAAAATTCATGTCGGCTTTACGAACATACAGACCGGCGTAGGCGGTGTATTGTATCCGCCTCATTCCTTAAAACCGGAGATGCTTGACGTGGAACTGTTCACCCGGATAGCTCCTACGACAGACGATATCTGGTTTTGGGCGGCAGCGGTAGCCAACGGCACTCCGATAGTACCCGTCCCGTTCGGATATAACAAGCCCAAAGGAGTGGGCAAGCCACGCGAGCTGTCACTGAAGACTACCAATTTCAAATCAGGCACCGACCGGAATGCAGCCGCTCTAAAGGCGATTGTGGAAAGATACCCCGAAATCGGTCAACGAATCGGCTACGACGTCAAACACGCATAAACCCGACAGAAGATGAATGACAAGAGAATCATCGTTTCGCTAACCTCATTCCCCGAGGCGATACCGTATGCGGTAGAAGCTATACGCTCTATCTTGAGAGGCTCCCTGCAACCTGATAAGATTGTATTGTATCTGGACACGCAGAAATTTCCCGATGGGAAACTTCCCCCGGAGCTTGAAAAGCTTCAAAAGGAAAGCCCGCTTCTTGAAGTAAGGTTCGACCCTGCCGAGATACGTTCGTACAAAAAACTCATCCCGGCACTAAAGGACTTTCCCGAAGACATCATCGTGACCATTGACGACGATATCAATTACCCGCCTCATCTGTTGCGCGACCTGCTGTACCTGCATAAACGGTTGCCGGACGCCATCCTTGCACACCGGGTAAGAAAGATACGCCTGAATGCGCCTTATAGCCGGTGGAGAAAATACAAGTGGTACGACTTCATCTTCAAGCGGATTCATTTCAGCCGCCTTGCCATGCAGACGGGGGTAGGCGGCGTGTTGTATCCGCCACATTCCTTAGATGAAGCCATGCTCGACCCTGCGGTATTCATGAAAATGGCACCGACTAACGACGATATATGGTTTTGGGCGGCCGCGGTATCACAAGGCACTTACGTCGTCCCTCTCCCCAACGGCCGGCGCACGGCAAAAGGAATAGGGAAACCCCGACAGCTTTCCCTTATGAACGTCAACCTCAATCCCGATGACGACCGAAACCGCAAGGCACTGGACAACATACTGGAGCACTATCCGAAAATAAGGCAAAGAATAGAAGAAGAGGGATAGGAAAAATGCTCCGCCCCTATCACAAATGCATGCTATTGAATGATGAATTAAAGGAAACCATGGGAAATAGAAAGAAAGTTATCGGATACGTATCCGAAAAAAATCCGTTTACCGACCGCAAGGCATGGAGCGGCACCATCTTTAAAATCAGAGAGGGCATAGAGAACGCAGGCTACGAAGTGAAGTGGATATGCTCTCACCCGAACGATGTGACAAAATTTATCTATAGATGTCTCTCCAAGCTACGGTACAAACACATCAAAATAAACTACAGCCGGAGTTACAGCAAGCTCAGCGCACGCAGCATCAACAAGAACGATTACAAAGGTTGCGACTACCTGTTTGTGCCCTGCAACGCATGCCTGCTGCCTTACTTGCCCAAAGATATCCCCATCATTTTCTATACAGACACGACACACCGCCTCATGGTAGGCTATTACTGGAAGAAAAAGCTGCCGATGAAAACCATAAGACACGGAGACGAAGGAGAACGGGCAGGTATCCGCCGTGCCACACTCAATCTGCGCTCGTCACACTGGGCAGCCCAGTCCGTCATAAAAGATTACGGCTACGACCCTAAAAAGACCTACGTCATAGAATTCGGAGCGAACATAGACGACACCGACCTCCAACCGAACCCACTCAAACCGATAAACGAAGAAGGATTCAACATCCTCTTTTCGGGCGTGGAATGGATACGTAAAGGAGGCGATATAGCGGTCGAGACCGTTCGTCTGCTTAACGAGCAAGGCGTCAAGACAAAACTTGTCATTGCCGGCATCAAAGAACTGCCGCCACAATACGAAGGATTACCCTACATCGAATACGTGGGCTTTCTCAACAAGAACGACCCCGAACAATACCGCCGCTACGTACAGCTGTGGCAAGAAGCAACCCTCTTCCTGCTTCCTACGCAAGCGGAATGCGCGGGCATTGTTTACTGCGAGGCTTCCGCCTACGGTGTACCTATCTTCACTTACGACACAGGAGGCATAGGCGATTATGTCATCGACGGAGTAAACGGCTACAAGCTGCCACCCACAGCTACTGCCGCCGACTTCGCCGACTGCATCAAACGCAACCTCAACGCCGAATCGCTGCAAACCTTACACGAGGGCGGACTGCGTTTATACAAGGAAAAGCTCAGCTGGACGGCATGGAGCCGCCGGTTCAGGGAAATTATGGAAGAAAACGGAATGGGATCAAAGTAAAAAGACTTCGAAACCTTTGATACGCTTAAAAAATTGTCGCCGACGCTGAGATTTGTTCCAAAAGGCTTTGAACGCTCTCGCCGGCGACAATCTTTTTACCATGCGGTCCCTTTCCCTTAGATAATTATACTTTCAAACGGGACATTGTGTATTTTAGCGGCATACACGGGAAATTCGCTGGGATACATATACGAAGTCCCTACCCGGTAAATCTTCTGCGCCCCGCTAAGGGCATAGAAGTCAAGGAAGGATTTCAGATAAACTTCATAAGAGTTTTCCGGAGCCAAGTTCTTTTGTCCGTCAATATGGACCAAAGTGCCTGATATGATATGCACCCCCTCAAGCTGCACCGCCCTTTTCAAGAAAGTCACGCTGTCTGAGGTGACTAATAACGCCTGATTCCCATGCGCAGCCTGCAAGATTTTGAGGGCTTGAAGGCATTTCCCGATAAGCTGCTCCTTCTCGTCTTGGTCTTCCATTGATTTGTAGTGATACTCTTGGAAATCTCCGAGCAGATTCTGGAAACGGAACACGGCGGCATAATAATTTTCGCCCAGTTCTTTCTTAATGACTTCAAGCCGTTCCTGTAAGACCTGACCGGGCTTAAACAGTTCACGATACAGCTCTCCCCACTCGAAAGGGGGATTCCCTTCGGTTGCGTATGCCCGGTTGATGTGTGTCAGACAATCCCGGTTGGTATAAAAGTGGATTTGTTTCCTTGTCTTCAGATGCAGGAGCCTGCTTGCAAGGTGTTCGCCTCTCATATAGAGAATCCGGCTGTAAAAAGGATTATCCGTATATTCGCCTTTTTTAATTGTCCAGTCATAGGTTGACGGCGAAAGGTAGTCTTCCAGATGAAACGGATAAGTATACTTGATTCGGAAAGGAAGGCCCCGGTATTTGCAATAGGCATAAAGAGAGATAATCCCTTTGAATCTGTCGCACATCCCTCCATGAAACGTCTCGCCGTCGACCATGGCGATATAAAGCGGTTTCTCCGTTTCAGGCTTTCTTAATTCTTTCGACTTCAGCGCAATCCTCGTGGCAAGGAAAAGTTCTTTCACTCTATGCCTCAGCTCTAACAGCTTGTATTTTCTTCCATAATAGGTAGCCATTTCTGATAATATTACATTTCTGTTATTATCGGGCGAAGACCGTCCGTAAGATTCATTCTTCAATATCGTTCAAATCATAGCGGTCGAAATAGCCCATGTCGCGCAACGTGTTGATACGGGCACGGCCTCGGGCTCGTTTGGCAAGAAACTCTTCGTAAGACTTCACGGCATAATGATTGATGCGGATGACATCCTGCTGTGGCTTACGGTCGCCGAAATGTTTTTTCACCTGCATCCCATGAGAATCACCGGCTTTTCCGGATATGCGTGCAGCTTCATGACAGCCTATCATCGTGCATACGCGACGTGGGTCGGCGATGCTCTTTACGTGAGTATTCAGCTTATGTTCCGGAAGAGAATGCCGCCGGAATCTTTCCATGATACCTCCCGGCTCGCGTTTCCTGGCTCCTCCGCTACCATACACCAGCCAGTTAATCTCCACTACTGAGAATTTCTCCATCCGGTGCAGGAAATCGGGTATAGACCGGTCCTTTATCGGAACGATAAACTCGTCCAGGTCGATGACCGCTATCCAGCGTGCTTCCAGCCGATGCCGTTCGAAACAATCATCGTAAGCGGCAAGCTGACGTTTCCTTCCGGGGAAATAGGTATATTCCACCAATCCCGACTCGATATAAGGCGCCAGCACTTCGCGCGTCTCGTCTGTACTTTCATTATCATAGATATAAAACTTCTCCACCCCTTGCTTGCGGTGCCATTCTATCCACTCCTTGAAATAAGGACCTTCATTCTTTGCGATGGCACACACGGTCAGGTAATACTTGGGCGGGGTATGGTCGTGCTTCATCCGATACTTCAACTTCAAGGCTCTGATAACCCCATAACGCAAGAGTCCGCGCCACCTGTTCCGTGTCATCTTGTGCGGAATCACTCCTGCGATAATCTCTGCAAGCACCTTATTCATAGCGATTGGTATTTATCGTTCAAAGCCGGATTTTTCCGGCAAAATATGTTCGAAAGCGTTTTTGATATTTTCCATCACCTGCGCATAATTACGTATATGCACATTGTCGTTCAGGCAAATCAGGGAATAAGACTGGTCATAAATTGCCCGCACCGCCTGTTTGGCACGAATCATGAGCGGAAACATCTTGGTATCCCTATACGTATTGTAAGGCTCGAAGTTACCCTTGCAAATTTGCCAGGTACGGAAAAGTTCGGGCGTATAATCATTCAATGCGCGGAACTTGTTGACTGAAGTCTCTGTCAGTTCCTTTTCGGCCACAGCCCACACTTCCTCAAAGGTCGATTTCAGGAAAGGCTGCGCATTATGAGGGGTACGCAAGGTAATAAATTTGTTGTAGGGTTTCAGCAGATAGTTCCAACGCGCCTTCGAACCATAGCTTTTATCAAACCACTTGTCGTGGAAACGTGCCATCACTTCCTTCTTATCGAAATGACGGTTGATGATTTTCAGGTTATTCTTGATTCGTCTGTACCATTGCGACCAAGCCGGATTATAAAGGAAAGCGGCGATATCGCAAGGCAAGCCGTTCTTAAAGAAGCGTTCCTTCCCTACCTTATTAATAATATAGAAATCATCATTGAAATAGACAAAGTGCTCTGCCAAATCGGGAATCTTATGCAGATAGCGTTCGATTACCACCGAATTGTAGGTGGGCAAGAACTGTTCGGGGATAAAATCCTTATGATTCACTAGATGAATCTTCGGATTATGTTCATCGAGCCACTCCGGTTTCTGACCGCTGGTCACGAAGTGTACCCTACGTACCCAAGGAGCAAACTTCTCTACCCCGCGGAACCAATATTTCAGGAAACCGTAATCACGGAAACGGGCTTCGGATACTCCGTTTTTCGTATTGCTTTTGTTCCCTGAATATTTCGCGAACTCTGCCTGCCACTCCGGATCGTCCATATCAACCCATGTAACTACAAAATCTATATCCATCATCGTGAAAGCTTCTTTTTTCATTAACAATCTGCTGCGTCTGATTTCTCTGCGTGTTTAAACCGATTATGTGTCCACAAATAGAATTCCGGCCGGCGCTGAATCGCCCGTTCCAAATGTTGGAAATAGAGAGCCGTCAACTCAAAGTCGGGCACCGAACGGGGATTTTCATGCAACCGGATGAACTCGGCTTCATAATATCCCCTCTTTACCCTGTTCACTTCCAGAAAGAAAACTTCAAAACCGTAGTGCTTGGCGATTTTTTCCGTTCCTGTCAATACCGGTACAGAATGGTGCAGGAAAGGCAGGAAATGACGCGACTCGTTCCATCTGGGTGACTGGTCGGCTATAAATCCGATGGTACATACTTTATGGTTGTTCGCCAGTTCCGTCACATAACGTGCCGTTTTCCGCATATCCACACTGACAGCCCCCATCCGCTCGCGGATGTAAAGCATTAGCCGCTCCATCGCGCCGTTGCGCAACTTATGGTAGATTTGGGCGCCAATGACACCTTTCTCCAGCCATAAGGGCATGGAAGAGACCCATTCCCAATTTCCATAATGCCCCAAGTAAACAGCCACGGATTTTCCCTGCCTCAACATCGAGTTGACCGCATCCACCTGCTTGAACTTCATCCGTCGGCGTATCTCCTCCTGCGACATGGAAGCCAGCTTGCAGCTTTCAAGGAACATATCGGCCAAAAAGCGATAGAAGTCTTTTTCTATCTGCCTGATTGCCGCCCTGTCTTTATCCGGGAAAGACTCGGTCAGGTTCTTCCGCACAATCCGACGGCGATAGCGCACCACATAATACAACAGACAGAACAACCCATCCGACAAGAGGTAAAGCACACGCCAAGGAAGGTACGAAATCAGTTTCAGAAAAAAACGCAGCAGATGGTAAATCATAATGTCCGGATTGCTTTTTCAATTCGAGCCAAGGTTTCTTCCTTACCCAATAACTCAGTAATGTCGAACATGTGAGGGCCTTTGCACTCGCCTACCACAGCCAGACGGAACGCGTTCATCACATTGCCCATGTGATAACCTTTCTCCGTAATCCAGCCGATGACGATGTCCTCCGAAGGTTTCGACGAAAAGTCCTCAATGCCACGCAACACATCCATCAGCTCATTCATGATGCGCGGAGTGTCGGCATTCCAGCGCTTCTTCACGTCTTTCTCGGCATACGTGTCGGGAGCCACAAAGAAGAAACGGGCTTGGTCCCAAAGCTCTTTCACAAAGTTGACACGGCCTTTTACCAAAGATACAACCTTCGCCAGATAAGCATCCGAATAGTTCTGCACGGCGACACCGTGAGCTTCCAGTACGGGCTTGAACAATTCGGCAAGCTCTTCGTCAGACTTGCGCAAGATGTATTCGTGATTGAACCAGACTCCTTTCTTGTAATCGAACTTGGCACCTGCCTTGCTGCAATGGTGCAAATCGAAAAGACGAATCAGCTCGTCCATCGACAGTATCTCCTGGTCATTACCCGGATTCCATCCCAGCAAAGCCAGAAAGTTGATGACCGCTTCGGGCAAGTATCCCGACTCGCGATAGCCCGAAGACACTTCGCCGGTCTTGGGGTCATGCCATTCCAACGGGAATACCGGAAAGCCCAGACGGTCACCGTCACGTTTGCTCAGCTTGCCGTTGCCTTCAGGTTTCAACAGCAAAGGCAGATGGGCGAACTCGGGCATCGTATCTTCCCAGCCGAAAGCACGGTACAGCAAGACGTGCAAGGGTGCGGAAGGCAACCATTCCTCACCACGGATGACGTGAGAGATTTCCATCAAATGGTCGTCTACAATGTTAGCCAAGTGATAAGTAGGCAGTTCGTCCGCCGATTTATACAGTACTTTGTCATCCAGAATCGAAGAGTTGATTTTCACATCGCCGCGGATGATGTCGTTCACGTGTACATCTTCATTCGGCTCAATCTTGAAGCGCACCACGTATTGTTGCCCTTCGGCAATCAGGCGGTCGACTTCCTCTTTCGGCATCGTCAGCGAATTGCGCATCGACATACGTGTCGAAGCGTCGTATTGGAAATTAGGAATCTCCTTACGTTTGGCGTCCAGCTCTTCGGGAGTATCGAAAGCAATATAGGCTTTGCCGTTATCGAGCAACACCTGTACATATTTCTTGTAGATGTCACGACGCTCCGACTGGCGGTAAGGGCCGTAGTTCCCACCGAAACTTACACCTTCGTCAAACTGGATTCCCAGCCATTTGAATGATTCGAGTATATACTCTTCCGCTCCCGGAACGAAACGGTGTGAATCGGTATCCTCAATACGGAAAACCAAATCTCCCCCGTGCTGACGGGCGAACAGATAGTTGTATAAGGCAGTGCGCACACCGCCGATGTGTAATGCCCCCGTAGGGCTGGGAGCAAAACGAACTCTTACTTTTCTTTCTGCCATAGTGGTTTTATCTAAAAAATACGCCGCAAAATTAAGGTATTTTTCCCGTTTTTTTCTTATTTTGCGGGCAAAATATCCGAATCTTATGAAAAGTTTCCAAACAGAAAGACAGTTCTCGTACAAGAAATTCTTTTATAAATGCGGCATCTTCCTTGCCGCTGTGTTTATAATCGTTTATTTTTTGCCGCGCGAAGGACAGTTCAACTATCAATTTGACATCAACAAGCCGTGGAAATACGGTCTGTTGCAAGCCTCGTTCGACTTTCCCATTTATAAAGAAGAAGAGGAAGTGCGGAAAGAGCAAGACAGCATCATGGCAAACTATCATCCTTATTTCCAGCTGTCGGAAAGTACGGGCGAACAAATCATCAGCCAATTCAGGACAGACTATAACAAACAGCTACGGAGAATCATCCCCGACCCTACCTACCCGCACTATATCGAGCAGAAGCTGAAAGAAATTTACGAAAAAGGAGTGATGCCCGTCGAACAGTTGGCGCAACTGCATAAAGACAGTATCCTGAGTATCCAGATTGTCTACCAGAACACTTCCATTCTGCAAAGCACCAGCGAAATATACAGCACGAAAAGGGCGTACGAAGAACTGGTCAATTCGGATACGGTGCGCTTCAGCAAAAACCTGCTGCAACGGTGCAACCTGAATAATTACCTGACGACCAACCTGGTGTACGACAGCAACAAATCGGAATCGGCAAAAAAAGACTTGCTGTCCAGCATATCGTGGGCAAAAGGCTTTGTCATGAACGGACAGAAAATCATCGACCGGGGGGAAATCATCAACCAGCAGACCTACAACATCCTGAAATCACTGCAACGGGAATGGGACAAACGAAACGAGACCACGACCGAAAAGCGTCTGACTCTTTTCGGGCAAATCCTCTTTGTCTCCATCATCATCGGATGCTTCATGATTTACCTCGCCTTGTTCCGCCACGACTATTACGACAAGAAGGGAAGCCTCAGCATCCTTTTCTTCCTGATTATCTTCTTCCCCGTCATCACCTCGCTGATGGTATCCCATCCCTTCATGAGCGTATACATCGTGCCTTTCACGATGTTGCCGATGATTGTGCGCATCTTCCTCGACTCGCGCACAGCCTTTATGGCGCATATCCTGGCTATCCTGCTCTGCTCCATCTGCCTGCGCACGCCCCACGAGTTCATCCTGCTGCAGACCGTCGCCGGCATGGCGAGCATCTATAGCCTGCGCGAACTGTCACAACGCTCCCAGCTGTTGCGCAGCTCCCTGTTCGTGGTCGCAGCCTACTCCTTATTATATTTTGCACTCGACCTGATTCACGTCAACGATGTCTCGCAACTGAGCACGAACATCTACATCAATTTCCTCATCAACGGCATCCTACTGCTGTTTACGTATCCGTTGCTGTTCATCCTGGAAAAGACATTCGGATTCACGTCGAATGTCACCTTGGTCGAGCTGTCGAACATCAACAACAAGCTGATGCGCGAAATGTCGGAAGTGGCTCCGGGCACCTTTAACCACTCCCTGCAAGTAGCCAACCTGTGCGCTGCCGCAGCCAACCGCATCGAAGCCAACAGCCAGCTGGTACGTACCGGCGCGATGTATCACGACATAGGCAAGATGCTGAATCCGGCTTTCTTTACCGAGAACCAGTCCGGCATCAACCCGCACGACCAGCTCAGCTACAAGCAGAGTGCGCAGATTGTCATCAGCCATGTCACCGACGGCATCAAGCTGGCAGAGAAAAACAACCTGCCCAACGTCATCAAAGATTTCATCCGCACCCACCACGGCAAAGGCCTGACCAAGTATTTCTATATCTCTTATCAGAACGAACATCCCGACGAAGAGGTAGACAAGGAAGCCTTCCGTTATCCGGGACCGAATCCTTTTACCAAGGAACAGGCCATCCTGATGATGGCAGACTCGGTAGAAGCCGCCTCGCGCAGCCTGAAGGAATATACCGAAGAAAGCATCTCCGGACTGATAGACAAAATCATCGACAGCCAGGTGCAGGACGGCTACTTCAAAGAATGTCCCATCACCTTCAAGGATATAGCCAACGTGAAAGCCGTGTTCAAGGAAAAGCTGAAAACGATGTATCACACCCGCATCAGCTATCCGGAACTGAAGAAATAAAAACGAAACAATCTCAATACACATACCAATGGAGCAACCAGTCTATAAAAATACACTTCAGGACAAACAAATCCTGGAGTTATTGGCCACAACCCCCAAAGAAGGTTTCCGGCTGCTATTTGACACATACTACATGCGGCTTTGCCTATATGCCGTACAGCTGACCGACTCTTTCGAAATGGCTGAAGATGTTGTCCAGGATTTTTTTGCCGACTTATGGGAAAAGAAATATTACAAAGGAATCCGGCAAAATTTAGGTCAATACCTCTATTGGTCGGTACGGAACGCCTCACTGGCCTCCCTGCAGAAAAATCGTATGGTATCCATGGAAGAAATCGCAAATATTGAATTCCTTCCTCCAGAAGAACTGACCGATGAAGAAGAAATAGAAGAGCGCAAGACCCAACTGCTGCGCGAAGTGCAAAAACTTTCCCGGCAAGAACAGGAAGCCATCAAGGCTGTCATTATGGAGAGCAAACGTTACAAAGAAGCGGCAGAAGAACTGCATATATCCATCAATACGCTGAAAACATACCTGTCAAGAGGACTCAAACACTTGCGGAAAGAATACAAGCTGACCTCTTTCGGTATCATTTTGAGCCTGATAACGGCAATCTTCCAGCAAATTTTTTAACGGGTTTATCATCAATCACAACGGATATCTATGAACAACGGGCATAAATTAAGCAGAAAAGAAATCGAGCAATATCTGGAAAAACGAAAAGAAGAATTCTTGTCTACGCATAATACTGAACAAGGATGGAATGCCTTACAGAAACGGATAGCCAGGCGACGTATCCGCCGTATCGTTATCCGCACAGGCATGGTAGCGGTCTTACTTGTCTGCATCGGAAGTGTCACAACATGGATTCTACAAGAAAAAGAGCAGCAGGAACTGGCTCTGCAAGAGGCTGCCCTCGCTCCGATAGACGATTTTCCCGAAAAAGGCGAAAGCAAAGCAATCTTATTATTAAATAATGGTGAGCAAATCCATCTCGACAAAAGTCAACCCCAAATAGCGCCAAAAGATTCTGCATCTTTTACCAACAACTACCAGGAAGGTATCCTGACCTACCAGCCGACTGACACTCCCAAACAGACACAAGAATACAACACCCTGATTATCCCCAAAGGAGGCGAATACCAATTGGTACTGGCAGACGGAACAAAAGTATGGCTCAACGCGGAAAGCTCTCTGAAATATCCGGTATCATTCAAAGGGGAAAAACGGGAAGTAGAGCTAAACGGAGAAGCATTTTTTCATGTAGCCGAAAATACAACAAACCCTTTTACGGTACGGGCATCTAATATGGTAGTAGAAGGAAAAGCCTCTAAATTCAATATTGCCGCATACCCACGCAGTTCGACCAAAACGACATTGGCAGAAGGAAACATTAAAATCAAAACTCCGTTCAAAAACATCGAACTGTTTCCCAACCAGCAAGCCATACTTTCACTCGATAATCAGCTGACTATGCGAACTGTCGATGCGCATCTGTATACCTGCTGGACAGAAGGTATCTATGAATTTCGGAATACCTCGCTTGAAGATATTACGGCGCAACTCTCCCGATGGTACAACGTAAATATGCAATTCAAATATCCAGAACTGAAAGAAAAGCACTTTGCTGGCGTCATTTTCCGTAAAGAAGAGCTGAATATGGCTATCGAGGTTATTCAAGCCGTGTCTAATGTCAAATTTGTCCGGCAAGGAGACCTCATCATCATCGACCGTAAAGACAAAAAGTTGAAACACATCTATCCGATAGAAAATGTATAACCATTCCGTGTAACATTCTTTTGCTTACATCCTGTCACCCATTCCAGCAAAATTGTTCTCTTGAAAAATAAAAACAATTATTTTCATGAAACGAACTACCACTTTTTTGCTGGCAGGCTTTTGTTGCCTTGCCACTTATGCTCAAAGCAACACGAATCCCACTACCGTCCACTTGAAAGGACAACTGGTAGAAATGGGAACAACCGAAGTGCCCATGCGTTACGATGGTGCCTCCAGTCTGTTAGGCAATAGCCGTGACATCCTTCTGCATACCGACAGCGAAGGCAGATTCGACACCATTGTCACCATCAAAGAACCTGCGTATTACGACATCTGCCGTAATACTTTGTATCTTACACCTGGCGATGACATGACCATCCGGATTACTCAGTCGAACAAAGAGGCTGTATTCGAAGGAAAAGGAGCAGAAGCCAACAACTACATGAAATACCGTCTTTTCCCAAAAGGCGGTTCGTACCTGGAAGCTGGAAGCAACCTGCGTGGCTCGTTCGAAGACACCAAGCAATGCATCGACAGCCTCGCCGCTATCCGCCAACACCAACTGGACGGACTGAACAATGTTTCAGAGACATTCAAGAAACTGGAAACTGCACGTATCTTGGCTGATGTCGCAAACAGTTACATCTGTTATGCCAGCTATGCACGCGTAGCAGACTATAAAGCATTTGCCAGTCAGATAAGCTCTGATGTACAACCCATTTTCGCCAAACTAAACCAGGATGCCTATCTCGATGTAGCAGTAGTACGCGACATTTTAGGATACGCGTTTACACCGATGAAAGACAAATGGGCAAAAGACATCGTATTCTCGCCGCTGATTTGCGAACTGTATCAGACAGCCGAATGGATGGAAAAACTCAATTCGGAAGTCACGCCACAGCTGGTAGACAGCGTAGAACAGTATGCCAGCACTATGAAGAACGCAGAGTTCAAGGCAGAAGTCAAAGCAAAACTGGCACAATCGGGCAAACTTTTACCCGGACGTCCTGCTTTCGATATCGAGATGAAAGATGCAACAGGCAATACCCTTCACCTGAGCGACTTGAAAGGAAAAGTGCTTTACGTCGATTTATGGGCAACCTGGTGTGGTCCGTGCAAGCAGGAATCTCCCTACTTCGAACAACTGGCCGAAGAATATGCAGGCAAAGCAATTACATTTGTTCCAATTTCGACCGACACCAACAAGAAAGCATGGCAGGCATACCTTACTCACAATAAGAAATCGCTGAAACAATACAATTCAGTAGACCCTGCTCTAAGCGCCCAATGGGAAATCTATTACATTCCACGTTTTCTGCTTATCGACAAAGACTTCAACATCGTTGATGCATACGCTCCCCGTCCTTCAGAAAAAGAAAAGATTAAGACACTAATCGACAACTTGCTTGCACAATAACATTCGGGTTACAATCCCTCATCCCCGATTCTGTTCTTTATAATTAAGGTATATTTGCCATCAGCCATCTCATCGGTTGCGGCAAATATACCTTTTTTGTACTGTGCCAACAAAGTATATCAAACGACAGTTCTTACCTTATCAAACGTAATCCCGCAAACGCTTTCTCTTATTTTCTGAAACTTTTCCAGATATTTTGTCACCCATTTTATAAAAATTTTACTCATATAGCTAAACAATTGAAAAGAATCATCTATATAGTTACATAATATCAAAAAAACATGAAACCATGAAAGAGAGAAGGTTTTACAAACAACACGTCCCTCACTTTTTATCGCGAGGGATACTGGTGCTGCTCCTTATGCTTTGCACCCATTTGGTTCTTTTTGCCCAAGCAGACAAAAAAATCACCATCAATGAGACAAACGTATCCGTCAGAGCCGTTTTAGAACAGATACAGAAATCGGCAGACACCCATTTCGTATATGATGAACAAACCATCAACCAACATACGCGTGTCACACTGGAATATCCTACTCCAACCAAGTTGTCAGAAATACTGGACGACTTGTGTAAACAAGCGTCCTTACGTTACGAAATCAAACGCAACCTTATCCTGATTCTTCCGGCGCAAAAAAACCTAAAGCCCAAAGAATCATTCACACTTACAGGTACTGTAACCGATGAATATGGAGAAAGCCTCATCGGCGTAAATATTAAAATAGGCGGGAAACAAACAGGTACAGTGACCAACATGGACGGAGAATATTCGCTGAAAGTATCGCCGGGAGATGTACTTACATTTACATTCATCGGCATGCAAGACCAGGTAGTAAAAGTAAAAGGGAACCGAAAGGTCATCAATGTACAAATGGACCCCAACACAACAGCACTGAGCGAAGTTGTAGTTACCGGTTACCAAACTTTATCGAAAGAACGTGCCACAGGAGCATATACTGTATTGAACGAAAAAAGCACAAAAGGTAAACTCGAAACAAATATTTTATCACGCATTGAAGGCTTGGTCGCTGGTATCAACCGTACAGCAAACAGCGATGAAGCTATCGTAATCCGTGGTATCACATCCATTAACGAAGAAATTACCCCGCTCTATGTCGTAGACGGTATGCCCTATGAAGGCGAATTGGCATCTATCAATCCATCGGATGTGGAAAACATTACCGTATTAAAAGATGCGGCAGCGAGTTCAATCTATGGTGCACGCGCCGCTAATGGTGTGATTGTCATCACTACCAAACGAGGTGAAGAAGGAAAGACCAAAATCAGCTACAATGGAAGTGTACGGTTTACACCCAAACCTGACTTGGACTACTTGAACTTGATGAGCAGTTCAGAACTAGTCGATATGCAAATAGAAGGATTCAACTATTACCATACCGATTATGAAAACCTGAACAGACGTCAATCACTGAATCCTGTAGTGTCACTGCTTTACCAACACGAGCAAGGCAATTTATCCGATTCTCAACTGGAACAGGCTTTACAGCCTTACCGCAGTCTAAACAACCGACAACAGATTGAAGACGAGTTTGCCCGTGTAGGACTGACCCAGCAACACAACCTGTCACTTTCAGGCGGAAGCCAAAAGAACCGTTACATTGCATCAATTAACTACACAGGAAGCTATCCCAATCAAAAATATCAAAGTTCCAGCCGCTTAGGTTTCAATCTGAAAGACGATATGGAATTCTTCGACTGGATGTCAGCATACATCGGTATATCAGGCAGTTTTACCAAAAGCAAAGGTGACACAGGTGCCGGAAGCAGCTATAGCTCACTGATGCAAAGTTACCCCAGTTACTACATGCTTCGTGACGAAGAAGGTAATCCGTTAAACTGGCAAAGAAACAAATCTGAATACGAACTGGAGCGATTGCAAAGTATCGGTCTGATGGATGAACACTACAGCCCGTTAACCAACCGACCTTTAGAAAACTATCAGAACAATAGCAATTATTACCGTATTTTTGCAGGAGTAAACTTCAAGATAATCGAGGGATTGACATTAGACTTGAAATATCAGACAGAAAGTACCTCCAACAAAAACCGGCAGCTTTACGATGCCAACTCGTATACAGTAAGAAATATGGTAAACGATGCAGCTCAATACGATGCTGCCACGCAGTCACTCACTCTGAATATTCCGAAAGGAGGCCAGTTATCAGAAACCAGAGGGGACGTATATGCTTATACTCTGCGTGCCCAACTGAACTTTAACCGCCTTTTCAACGGCAAACACAATGTAACAGCATTAGCTGGTGCCGAACGCCGTCTGATACGTAGCAGTTCGACCACTGCACTCTATATGGGATATGACGACAACAGCTTGGCTTATAGCCCCTTTAATCCGCTAATACTGACTCCGTTAAACGGTACAGAAGCATTGAATGGATACTTTACCTGGTATTATACCAGCAATAACTACCTCCGTGCAGACGAAGACCGTTACGTATCTTTTTATGCCAACGGCTCTTATACCTTTGATGAAAAATATTCTATAACTGCCAGTATGCGTATCGACCAGTCCAACCTGTTCGGAACTGACCCTAAATACCAATACCGTCCCTTGTGGTCGGTAGGTGCAAGCTGGCAAATAGCGAATGAAGATTTCATGAAAGACATTTCATGGATAAACCGCCTCAACCTGCGCTTAACTTATGGTATTGCCGGTAACGTCCCTAAAAATGCTGGTCCGTATCTAAGCATTACCAATACAGGCTACAACGACTGGGTAGGAGGTATCGGTTCATCTATTTCCAACCCGCCTAACGACCAGTTACGCTGGGAAAAAACATCTTCAACCAATGTCGGCATTGACTTTGCTTTATTCAATTCCCGCTTGAACGGAAGTATCGACTTCTATAACAAACATACGACAGACCTGCTGGGAAACCGCAACGCTGACCCGACCTTAGGCTGGACAACCCTAATGCAGAACTACGGTAAAATGTATAATAGAGGTGTAGAAATCTCCCTGCAAAGCGTTAATATCCGCAACCAAGACTTTACATGGGGAACAAACTTTGTTTTCAGTTACAACAAAAACAAACTGCTGAATCTGGAAGGTACGCAGGAAAGTGTATTCTATTATACAGCCTACGATGTAGATGCTGTAGGCTATCCGATAAACAGCTTGTTCAGCTATCGCTATGCCGGATTAAGCCATGAAGACGGAAGTGCATTGGTATATGATAAAGACGGTAACAAAGTAGCACAGGTAAGCTCGGTAAACGACCTTGTCTACTCGGGTACACGTACACCTAAATACACCGCTTCGCTGAAAAATTTCTTCAGCTATAAGAACTTCGATCTCTCATTCATGTTCATGTATTATGGCGGTCATGTAATGCGTACCCTTACGCAAGATTACATAGCAGGTGCTCCATCATACAACATGAATCGCATCAATCTGAATCATTGGCGACAACCCGGTGACGAGAACATTCCGGGCATCGGCCCTGCATTCAACCGGAATATCTATTACACCCAGGCACAAGCATGGTATTCTGCCGATGTACATGTAAAACGGGCAGACTATATCAAGTTGCGCGATATCTCAATCAGCTACAACTTGCCATCCAGATGGTTAAAGCGTTTTGCGATTTCATCTGCAGCACTGACATGCCAAATCAGCGACGTATGGTGGTGGGCTGCCAATGGTGATATCGACCCCGAAGCTTATGCCGTTTCAGGATATGGAAGAGGCTCACTGACCTTACCTAACCCGACAACTTATACCATCGGATTATCTATTAACCTTTAAAAAAACGACGTTTATGAACAAAATAATATTTTCTCTTCTGACAGGATGCTGCCTAACCTTTACTGCATGCGACAACTTCCTGGACATACAGCCCAAAGGCATTGTTATCCCTAAAACCTGTGAGGATTACGAGACATTGCTCAACGATGCCCAACTGATGAAAGCATCCGAGTCATATCCTATCTACCTGACCGATGACATCTTCATGCTTGATGACGATGACATGACCGGTGGATTCAATTATATGGAACTCCCCAACCAACGCCTGTATACATTCGATTCACAAGTATTCGGGGATGGGGAAACAGATGGACTTTGGACATACTCTTACAATCGAATTTATACATATAATGTAATTATAAATAATGTACTGGCTTCGTCCAACGAAACAGAAGAACATAAAAAACAAGTACAAGCCGAAGCATTGGTAGGACGGGCATTCGAATATTTGACACTTGTAAATGCTTATGCCAAACATTACGACAAAGAAACAGCCTCTTCCGATCCGGGTGTTCCTTTACTGCTGGATGAAGACATCAACAAGACAAACCTCACAAGGGCTAGTATCCAACAAATATATGACCAAATCAAAAACGACCTTGACCAAGCAGCCCCTAACCTACCCGAACGTCCCGTACTGAATGCCAACCGTGCATCCAGACCTGTAGGCTATGGCATGCTGGCACGCATGTATCTATATATGGGAGATTATGAAAAAGCACTGGAGAATGCACGTCTTTCTTTAGAAAACAATTCAAGTCTGCTTGATATGAAACAATACAACGTAGTCGATCCTGAACAATATTTCGGAAGGACAGATTTACCACAAGACCCTTCAGACAATCCGGAAAACATCTATGTCCGCCGTATGCCCTATGTATATGGAGTCAATGCTTCTGTATATGGTTCTGCCGACTTGATAAACCTATACGATCATCAAAACGATAAACGCTACCTGCTTTATTTTACGAAACGGCTGGGAGAAACAACCACCGATTACGACTTATACGCTCCTTATGTAGCACTCAATGTTGCCATGGGAACTCCTGAGATTTATCTGATAGCAGCCGAATGTGAGGCACGAATAGGTTCTAAAGACCAAGCAATGTCATATATCAATACACTTCGCGACCATCGTATCATCAACAATACCCCGCTTGCTGCAGCCAGCAACGATGAAGCACTCCGTTTGGTATTAGACGAAAGACGACGCGAACTGACGATGAACGGTTGCATGAGACTAATAGACTTGAAACGTCTAAATAAAGAAGCAGCATTCGCAAAAACCATCACACATCGTGCTAATGGAGTAGACTATATATTAGAGCCTAACAGCCCCAAATATGTTTTACCCATTCCCCCCACCGTATTACGCTACAATCCTAATATGGAGGACAATGTCCGGTAAAAAGAAAAACAATAGGTTGCAGCTCCATACCAGATAGAATGGACTGCAACCTCCTTTGAAAAAAATCATTCGGACTCTCTCATTTTCATCTTATATAAATACCTATCAAATTGGTGCAAAAACGTAGAAATACATGGTAAACAAGCCACTACGTTTTTGTGCCTTTCTTTTTATTCATATACCATACCCAATACTCTATACACCACAAATATAACCAATCCTCATTTTCCTCATAGTAAAAAGGATTGACGCATTTCCCTACCCAATCCAATCATTCAACAGCAAAATCTAAAAACAAAAACCGGAACATTTTCGGCACATTTAGTTAATGAATCTTTACCGATTTCTCATATATCATTCATAATCAATAATTTACAAAAACAATTTCAGTAGCCGGCGCGGCTACTGACGTGGCTGTTTCGGGCTTTTCGCCAAGTCAGG
>ENA-UOIW01000333-UOIW01000333.1-human-gut-metagenome-genome-assembly--contig:-P58-NODE-333-length-41884-cov-6.954457_pt1 | contig 41884 bp, 40 predicted proteins | sample MGYA00242334_ERZ723881 | MGnify/ENA metagenome assembly ERZ723881 | reverse complement strand
GGAGGAGCGGTTAATAAAAATGCTCCCCAGCGCCGCCCACGACGCGGGGGTGCAGCTGCGGCAGATTGTGGCGCGGCAGCAGTGCGCCGACCACCCTATCCTGTGGGGCGTGGAGGAGACCAATTATCTGAAATTTTTCATTTTTCAGGTGGTATAAGACGGGAGTTTTTGTTGCCACGGGACAGTTCCTGTGGTATTCTGAGATTTATGACAGAACGCTGTAAAGGGAGGCGGGACTATGACCGTGGGACAGAAGCGGCTGTTCCTGCTGGACATGGACGGCACGCTGTACGTGGACGAGCGGCTGTTCGACAGAGTGCCGGAGTTCCTGGCCCGCGTCCGTGAGACCGGCGGGCGGTATCTGTTTTTGACCAACAACTCCTCCCGGGGCGTGAAGGGGTACATAGAGAAGTTAGGCCGACTGGGCATCGCCACCGGGCCGGGGGACTACCTGACCTCGGTGGACGCCACCATTGACCTGCTGCATCGGGAATACCCGGGGAAGAAGTGCTACGCGGCGGGAACGCAGTCGTTCCGGCAGCAGCTGGACAGCGCGGGCATCCCGGTGACGACCCGGGTGGAGGAGGATGTGGACATCCTGCTCAGCGGCTTTGACCGGGAGCTGACGTTCCAGAAGCTGGAGGACAGCTGTATCCTGCTGAACCGGGGCGTAACGTGGCTGGCCACCAACCCGGACTGGGTGTGCCCCACCTGGTATGGCTCTGTGCCGGACTGCGGCAGCGTGTGCCAGATGCTGACCAACGCCACCGGGCGAAGGCCCACGTTCATCGGCAAGCCCCAGCCCGCCATGGCGGAGCTGGCCATGCGGCGGACGGGCTTCGGCCCGTCGGAGACGGTGCTTATCGGCGACCGGGTGTATACGGACATCGCCTGTGCCGTCAACGCCGGCATCGACAGCATACTGGTGCTGTCCGGCGAGGGAACACGGGAGGACGTGGAGAAATTCGGTGTCCGGCCCACATGGATATACGACGATATTGCCGCGGTATACCGCGAGATGGAGGAAACGCCATGAAGCTGAATTACAAGCGCACCATACTGGTGGGGTTTGCATTTTTCCTGATCTGCGCCTTTTGGCAGGCCTATGACAACACCATTCCCCTGATCCTGACCAACAAGTTCGGCATGAGCCAGACCTGGTCCGGCGTCATCATGGCACTGGACAACGTGCTGGCACTGTTCCTGCTGCCGCTGTTCGGCCACATCTCCGACAAATGCACCCATCCCAAAGGGCGGCGGACGCCGTTCATCGTGGTAGGCACGCTGCTGGCGGCGGTGGCGCTCATCGCTCTGTCCTTCGTGGACAACGCCCAGCTGAAGCATTTGGACAAGGTGTCTGCCATCGACGATCCGGCGGCGCTGGCGGAGATCTATCAGGAGCAGAAGGACGCCACGCTGCTGACCCCCGGCGGCGAGAGCTTTATCCTGGGACAGAAAATCACCCAGGAGGAGTTCACCGCTATCCGCAGTCAGATCACCGAGGGTGAAAGGACCGTGACCAATCCGGACTACACCAACTACGTCGTACCGGCGCGGCAGGCCTGCGCCCACGCCGTCACCCGGACGCATCCGGGGACGGTGGTGCTGTTCGTGGTGCTGCTGCTCATCATCCTCATCTCCATGGCCACATTCCGCTCCCCGGCGGTGGCGCTGATGCCGGACGTGACGCTGAAGCCGCTGCGCTCCAAGGCCAACGCCGTCATCAACCTGATGGGCAGCGCCGGCGGCATTCTGGTGCTGGCGCTGGGCATGGTGTTCGCCACCTCGTCGGTGGAGAACAGCCTGATGAGCTACACCGGCTATTTCGGCGTCATCGCGGCGCTGATGCTGGCGGCGCTGGTGGTGTTCATGCTCACCGTCCGTGAGCCGGAGTGGGCCGCCGAGATGCAGCGGCAGGCCGTGGCCGCCGGGCTGGAGGAAAAAGAGGAAGCGGCGCAGCCCACGGAGAGCCGCAGGCTGTCTGCCGACGAGGTGAAGAGCCTGCTGCTGATCCTTCTGAGCATCGTGCTGTGGTTCTTCGGCTACAACGCCGTCACCAGCAAATACTCCGTATACGCCAGCAATATCCTGCACAAGGACTATAACCTGACGCTGATCATCGCCCAGGCGGCGGCCATCGTGGCCTATCTGCCGGTGGGCTTCCTCGCCGGGAAGCTCGGACGGAAAAAGACCATCCTCGCCGGCGTGGTGATGCTCACGGTGGCCTTCGGCGTGGCGGGCTTCCTGACGGCGGACAGTCCCACCATGCTGATGAACGCCATGTTCGCCCTGGCAGGCATCGCCTGGGCCACCATCAACGTCAACTCCTTCCCCATGGTGGTGGAGCTGGCCTCCGGCGGCGACGTGGGCAAATACACCGGCTTCTACTACACCGCCTCCATGGCGGCCCAGGTGGCCACGCCCATGGTGTCCGGCCTGCTGATGGATAAATTCGGTATGCACGTCCTGTTCCCCTACGCCGCCGTGTTCACGGCGCTGGCCTTCGTGACCATGCTGTTCGTCAAGCACGGCGACAGCAAGCCCGCGGCTAAGGTGGGGCTGGAGGTGCTGGACGTGGACAACGACTGAAAAGAGGTTTCCCTATGACTTGGCTCATCGTATTGGCCGCCCTGATCGCGGTGGTCTTTCTCCTGTACCTGCTGGCGCTGCGCTGCCAAAAGCGGCGGGGCGACTGGGACTATTTCAAAAAGTGGCGCTATGCCCACCGGGGCTATCATGACAAGCCCCGCATCCCCGAAAACTCCATCCCCGCGTTCCGCCGTGCGGTGCAGTGCGGCTTTGGCGCGGAGCTGGACGTGCATCTGATGAAGGACGGCCATCTGGCGGTCATCCACGACGCCTCCCTGCTGCGTACCGCCGGGGCGGATGTGGAGATCGAGGACCTGACGGCGGAGGATCTGTCCAGCTACACCCTGGAGGGCACAGAGCACCACATTCCCCTGCTGGAGGAGGTGCTGCCCATTTTCGCCGGCAAAGCGCCCCTGATCATCGAGCTGAAGGCCGAGCGGGGCAACGCCGACGCGCTGACCGCCGCCGCGTGCGCCCTGCTGGATAAGTACAAGGGCAAATATATGGTGGAGTCCTTCGACCCCCGGTGTCTCATGTGGCTGTGGCACAACCGGCCTCAGGTGCTGCGCGGACAGCTGTCGGAAAACTTTCTGCGCCACGGCGACGGTGCGAGCCTGCCCGGCGCGGTGCGCTGGGTGCTGGGCAATCTGCTGATGAACAGCTGGACGCGGCCCGACTTCATCGCCTACCGCTTTGAGGACCGGAGCAGCCTGTCCCTGAAGCTGTGCCGGGGCGTATACCGGGCGCAGGAGGCCAGCTGGACCATCCGCGACAGGGCGGACATGGACGCGGCGGAGGCCGCGGGCTGCCTGGTCATCTTTGAACGCTTTGATCCAAGGGGGCTGGACAAATGAGAGTGATCACCGGCACGGCGCGAGGCCGTGTACTGAAGGAGCTGGAGGGGCTGGAGACCCGGCCCACCACCGGCAAGGTAAAGGAGAGCCTGTTCTCCATCATCCAATTCGACATCGAGGGCCGCCGGGTGCTGGATCTGTTCGCCGGAACGGGCCAGCTGGGCATCGAGGCGCTGAGCCGGGGCGCGGCGGAGTGCGTGTTCATCGACCGGCGGGCCGACGCGGTAAAGCTGATCCGCGAGAACCTGGCGTTGTGCAGGCTGGAGGACCGGGCCAGGGTGCGGCAGGGCGAGGCGCTGCCCTATCTCCGCAGCGGCGAGAAGTTCGACATCGTGTTTCTCGACCCTCCCTACGCCAGCGGACTGCTGGCCCAGGCGCTGACGGACATCGCGGCGTTTGACATTTGCCGCGCACATGGTATAATCATAGCAGAGAGCGCCGCGGACACGGCGCTGCCCGCCATGCCGCCGCCCTATACGCTGTACAGGGAGTACCGCTACGGCAAGATCAAGCTGACGGTGTATCATCGCGGCGGAAATGAGGATGCAGAATGAATATCGCCATCTATCCCGGCAGCTTTGACCCCATCACCCTGGGGCATTTGGACATCATACGCCGGGCCGCCGCCTGCTTTGACAAGGTATACGTCTGCGTCATGGTCAACTGCGAGAAGAAGCAGCCCATGTTCACACCAGAACGGCGGCTGGAGCTGATCCGCCACAGCGTGGCCCACATCTCCAACGTGGAGGTGGAGAACTGGAGCGGCCTGCTGGCGGACTATGTCCGGGCCAAAAATGCGCATATTCTGGTAAAGGGTGTGCGGAACTGCGCCGACTTCGAGCTGGAAAACCAGATGGCCCGCATCAACCAGGGCATCTGCCCCGGACTGGAGACGCTGCTGCTGCCCGCCAGCGCGGAGTTTGAGCATTTCAGCTCCACCATGGTGCGGGAGATGATCCGCTACCACCAGCCGTTGGAAAAGTATGTACCGGCGCCGGTCGCCGAGGAATTGATGCGGCAGCGTGGCTGATCGCTGACCGAAATAAGAGAAAGGACGGACTGCCCTATGGAAGAAAAGGATGTGCAGAGACTGCTGGATATGCTGTTCGGCATGATCGACGAGGCAAAGAGCGTGGCGTTCAGCTCGGACAAGTGCGTCATCAACCGCGACGAGGCGCTGGACCTGCTGGACGAGATCCGGGCCAAGCTGCCCCTGGAGCTGAAGAAGGCCAAGGAGCTGATCGCGGCCCGCAGCGAATATGTGGCGGGTGCAAAGAAGGAAGTGGAGTCCATGCTGCGGCAGGCGGAGCTGGACGCGCGGACCATCGTGTCCGAGAGTGAGACCATCCAGCTGGCCCGTCAGAAGAGCAGTGAGATCATCCGCCGCGCGGAGGACCGCAGCAAGGAGCTGTACCATGTGGCCAACACCTACACCGAGGACGCCCTGCGCCGCACGGAGGAGGCCATCCAGGCCGCGCTGAGCGAGGTTCAGGAGTCCCGTGCCCGCTTCCGCGCCACCAGCCAGGAGCTGATGCAGGAGCAGAGAGCCCAGCTGAACGCCAGCGCCAGTCAGCCCGCCAAGTCCGGCGGCGAGGAGGGCCAGCGGTAAGCGCTGTATCATTTGTTAAAAATAGATAAAATTCTCGTTTGAATTTCTCTACATTCCACAAAAGAATAACATCTTGTGGTTCGCAAAACCGGCAGACACTAAATGTTGTGTCCGCCGGTTTTTTTGCGTCATCCATCTCGAACATACGTTTTGTAAAGTGGGAAAATTTTCCTGAAATCCCATATTTTAGCGGGGTTTCGCCGTCTCTGCGGGCGCAATTTCTCCTTGCAAATCCGGGCCGGATTATGTATACTAACCTCGTAAGTGGTGAATTGTGGGGGTAGTGCCCCTATTTGTGGGGCGTAAGCCCACGGTTTATCCCATACTGCACGAAAGGAGGCGGCCCTATGACCGGACAATACGCACACAATATCGACGCCAAGGGCCGCCTGTTCATCCCCGCCGCCCTGCGCCGGGAGCTGGGGCAGACGTTCCACGTCACCGTGGGGCAGGACCACTGCCTGTCCGTGTTCTCTGACGAGAGCTGGGCCGCCTTCATGGACAAGCTGAAGGAGCTGTCCTACAACGAGGTGAAGAAGCTCCGTGCGCTGTTTGCCTACGCCGCGGACTGCGAGCCCGATCCCCAGGGGCGTATCCTGCTGCCCGCCAAGCTGCGGGAGTACGCAGGGCTGACCAAGGAGGTCGTGGTGGTGGGCAGCTTCGACCGGGTGGAGATCTGGAACGCCCAGCGGTGGGCCGAGATCGAGAACGAGGCGTTCTCCTCCGGCGCGCTGGAGGAGGCCATGGCGGAGATGGGCCTGTGATGCACGAGGAAAAGGATTACGGCCATGTGCCGGTGCTGCTGCATGAATGTCTGGACGCGCTGGCCCTGCGGCCTGACGGCGTGTACGTGGACGGCACGCTGGGCCGGGCCGGCCACTCCCTGGAGATCGCCAAGCGACTGACCACCGGCCGTCTCATCGGCATCGACCGGGACGAGACGGCCATCACCGCCGCCGAGGAGCGGCTGGCGGACTACATGGACCGGGTAACGCTGGTACACAGCAACTTTGACCGGGTGGGCGAGATATTGGATGAACTGGGACTGGACGGCGCGGATGGGATGCTGTTCGACCTGGGCGTGTCCTCCCCCCAGCTGGACGAGGCAGAGCGGGGCTTCTCCTATATGCAGGACGCGCCGCTGGATATGCGGATGGACCGCGGCGCACCGCTGACGGCCCGGGACGTGATCAACGACTGGTCCTACGAGGAGCTGCGGCGCATCTTATACGAATACGGCGAGGAGCGGTACGCCCCGGTCATCGCCAAGCATATCTGCCGGGCGCGGGAACAGGCGTCCATCGAGCGCACGGGAGAGCTGGTGGACATCATCAGGTCCGCCATGCCGCCCCAGGCGCTGCGGGAAAAGCAGCACCCGGCCAAGCGCAGCTTTCAGGCGCTGCGCATCGCCGTCAACGGCGAGCTGGACGCGCTGCCGCCCATGCTGGAGGCCGCCGTGTCCCACCTGCACACCGGCGGACGGCTGGCGGTGATCTCCTTCCACTCTCTGGAGGACCGCATCATCAAGAAGTCCCTGCAGGATATGGCCACCGGCTGTACCTGCCCGCCCAATTTCCCCGTGTGCGTATGCGGCAAGAAGCCCCGCATACGGCTGGTGAGCCGCAAGCCCATCGTGGCCGGCGAGGCGGAGCTGGAGCGCAATCCCCGCTCCCGCAGTGCCAAGCTCCGCGTGGCGGAGAAGGTATAAGAGACGAAGTATCGGCGGAAGAGAACCGCCGCCTGCGGCGTGTTATTTTTCGCCGCAGACGAGGCGCAGACACGCAGGAATAATTCGTTTATTTCAAGGGGCTGCAACGAAGTATCGGTGGAAAAGAACCGCCGCAGGGAAGGAAGTGACCGCGTCATGGCCGATTATTATAACAAGCGCTCTGCCGTTTACGGCAGCCTCGCATACGATCTGGACGCCCTGGCGCGGGAACGCCAGCTGGACGACGCGGGGAAACTGCCCCAGCGTCCCCGTCCCCAGATGCAGCAGGAGGCCCAGCCTGTCCGCCGGCAGAAAACGGCGGCCAGAGCCGCCGTGCAGCTGTCCCCCGCCGTGCTGATCGGCACGGTGATCGTGACGGCCATGGTGGTGGCGCTGATGCTGTGCTACGTGAAGCTGACAGGCATCTCCGACAACGTGTCCACCATCAAGCGGCAGATCTCCGCGCTGGAGGACGAGTATATCGCGCTGCTGACGGAGTATGAAAAGGCCTTCGACCTGGCCACCGTAAAAACGGCGGCGGAGGCCGCGGGCATGAGCAAGCCCACCAGCGGGCAGATCGTCTATATCGACCTGTCCGGCTCGGATACGGCGGAGGTATACGCCGCCGGGGGCAGCGCGGCGCTGAACGGGCTTACTGACAAGGTTTCGCAGGCCTGGGCATACGCGGTGGAATATTTCCGCTGAGGCGCGCTTATAGTATGAAACGGCAGGGAGTAAGAAGGTGACTTCTTGCTCCTTGCTTGGTCTTGAAGCCGGGGCATTCGGGGAACGCGGACAGGCGCGGGAGGGTGAAAACGTGGCAGGAAGCAGCAGCCAAAACAGAAAAAACGAGAGCATCCGCCGGGCCAACCGGATCATTCAGAGCCGCACCTTCGCGCTGATGCTCATTATGGGCATCCTGATGTTCGTGCTGCTGTTCTTCCGGCTGTACGACCTGCAGATCACCCGGCACGAGGAACTGCAGGGCAAGGCCGTGAGCCAGCAGACCCGTCGCACGGTGGTCACCGCATCCCGGGGCACGATCTACGACGCCAGCGGCAACATACTGGCCATCTCCGCCAGCGCAGAGACCATCATCCTCTCGCCGCTGGAGATCGACCAGGCAGTGAACAGCAAGACGACCCCCGTGTCCTGGACGAAGGACAGCCTGGCCGCCGGACTGGCGGACATTTTGGGCAAGGACGCCGCCTCCATCCGCAAGCGGATGGAGAACACCGAGTCGCAGTATGAGGTCATCCAGCTGCGGGCCGAGGAGGACGTGGCGGCCAGGGTCCGGGCCTATGTGGACGAAAACGACATCGTAGGCGTGCATTTGGTGGCGGACTCCAAGCGCTACTACCCCTACGGCTCGCTGGCCGCCCAGGTCATCGGCTTCGTGGGCACGGACAACACCGGCCTGTACGGGCTGGAGGCCTACTACGAGGAGGAGCTGGAGGGCCAAAGCGGCCTGGTGATCTCCGCCAAGGACAAGGCGGAAAACGATATGCTCTACACCTACGAGCAGTATTTCGCCGCCAGGGACGGCGGTGACCTGACGCTGACGCTGGACGCCACCATCCAGTACTATCTGGAAAAGGGCATGGAGTCCATGCTGGATAAATTCTCCGCCGCCAACGGCGCGGCGGGCGTGGTGCTCAACGCCAAGACCGGCGGCATCATGGCCATGGCCTCCTACCCCAACTACGACCTGAACGATTTCTCCACGGTGCAGGATAAGACGCTGCTGGAGCGCATTGAGCGCAAGGAAAACACACTGGCGGAGATGCAGCTGCTCCAGTGGCGCAACAAGGCCCTGAACGACACCTACGAGCCGGGCTCGACCTTCAAGATCCTGACGCTGGCGGCGGCGCTGGAGGAGGGCGTGGTGGATAAGACCACCACCGTCAACTGCGGCGGCAGCGTTACCATCTCCGGATACACCATCCACTGCTCCAACAAGAACGGACACGGCCTACAGACGCTGACCCAGTCCGTGGGGAACTCCTGCAACCCGGCGTTCATCAACTACGGTCTGCGGGTGGGCAACGAGAAATTCTACGAATACATGGAGAGCTTCGGCCTGATGGGCACCACCGGCGTGGACCTGGGCGGCGAGGCGGTGGGCGTGTTCGCCTCCCCCAACAGCTTCACCCAGCTGGACCTGGCGTGCTACGCCTTCGGCCAGAATTTTACTGTCACGCCTTTGGGCCTGATCGCAGCCCAGGCCGCCTGTGTCAACGGCGGCTATCTCCACACGCCCTATTTGGTGGAGCGCATCACCGACAGCGAGGGAAGCGTGGTCTACCGCCATGACGACACCCCGGTGCGGCAGGTCATCAGCAAGGAGACCTCCGCCGTCGTCCGGGAGTGTCTGGAATACGTGGTGTCCAGCGGTACGGGCAAAAACGGCCAGGTGGCGGGCTACCGCATCGGCGGCAAGACCGGCACGGCGGATAAGGGCCAGTCCGGCGACGTGGTGGTTTCGTTCCTGTGCTTCGCGCCGGCGGACGATCCCCAGGTCATCATGCTCATCACCATGGACACCCCCAGCCGCGCCACCGGCGTGTATGTGTCCGGCGGCAACATGGTCGCCCCCACCGCCAGCTCCGTCATGTCGGAGATCCTGCCCTACCTGGGTATTGAGCCCAGCTATTCCGCCGAGGAGCTGCTGGGCATGGACACCACCGTCCCCAACGTCATCGGCATGAGCGTGGACGAGGCCAAGGCCAAGATGAAGGAGCGCGCCCTGAGCTGCCGTGTGGAGGGCGACGGCGACGTGATCACCGACCAGACGCCCGCCGGCGGCGCCATCATCCCCGGCAAGTCCACGGTCATCCTCTACGCCAATGAGAAAAAGCCCACCGAAAAGTGCGTCGTGCCCACGCTGCTGGGCCGCACACCGTCGGAGGCCAACACCGTGGCCGTCAATGCCGGGCTGCTGATCCGCTTCTCCGGCACGACGGGCAGCGAGTCCAGCTCCATCCGCGTGCTGAGCCAAAACATCGAGGCGGGCACAGAGGTGGACGCCGGCACGGTCATCACCGTGCAGCTGGGCGATACGTCTGTCACCGACTGAGCATGAAACGCACGGTTTTCGGCACGAGCCTCCCTTTTCAAACCGGCAAAGCGTGGTAGAATAGCCATAGGCGGCCATTCCGCCGATACTGACTGCAAAGGAGATATGACCATGAAGCTGCGTGAGCTGTTGAACGGCCTTACCATTTTATCCAGCAGTGCCGACCTGGACGCGGACATCCGCGAGGTGCGGTACGACTCCCGTGCGGTGGAGGCAGGCGACCTGTTCGTCGCCATCACCGGTGCGGAAACGGACGGACATAAGTATATCCCCATGGCGCGGGAAAAGGGCGCTGCCTGCGTGGTGTGCCAGACCGCGCCGGAGGACGGCACGCCCTATGTGCAGGTGGCGGACAGCCGCCGGGCGCTGGCGGTCATCGGCGCGAACCGCTTCGACCACCCCGCCGACGAGCTGACCATGATCGGCGTGACAGGCACCAGCGGCAAGACCACCTCCACCTACCTCATCAAGAGCATTCTGGAGCAGAAGGCCGGAGCAAGGGTGGGCCTGATCGGCACGATCCAGAACATGATCGGCGACCGGGTGCTGCACACCGAGCGCACCACGCCGGAGTCCTACGAGCTGCAGAAGCTGCTCCGGGAGATGGCCGACGCCGGGTGCAGCCATGTGGTGATGGAGGTGTCCTCCCACGCGCTGTACCTCGACCGGGTGTACGGCATCCGCTACGCCGTGGGCGTTTACACCAACCTGAGCCGCGACCATCTGGACTTCCACCACACCATGGAGGAATACTGCGACGCCAAGGCGATCCTGTTCGACAACTGCGACGTGGGCGTCTACAACGCCGACGACCCGTGGCATGAACGGCTGCTGCAAAACGCCCGATGCCCCCGCCGGTTCTCCTACGCCGTCCACACCCAGGCGGACCTGACGGCCAAGAACGTGCAGCTCCACCCGGGCAGCGTGGACTTTGACGCGGAGGCCGACACGGAGTGGGCGCAGGTCCATGTGGACACCCCTGCGCTGTTCACTGTATATAACGCGCTGGATGCCATGGCCTGCTGCTGGAATTTGGGCGTGCCGCTGGCGGAATGCGCCGACGCGCTGGCCAAGAGCCACGGCGTCAAGGGGAGGATGGAGATCATTCCCACCCCCGGCAAAAGCTACACCATCCTCAACGACTAGTCCCACACGCCCGACGCGCTGGAGAACGTGCTGCAATCCGTCAAGGGCTTTGCCAAGGGCCGCACCGTGGTGCTGTTCGGCTGCGGCGGCGACCGGGATAAGACGAAGCGGCCCGTCATGGGCGCTATCGCCGCCCAGCTGGCGGACTTCGTCATCGTCACCAGCGACAACCCCCGGACGGAGAAGCCTGAGGCCATCATCGCCGACATTTTGGAGGGCATGAAGGACACCGCCACGCCCTACGTCACCATCCCCGACCGGGTAGAGGCCATCCACTACGCCATGGACCACGCCCAGCCGGGCGATGTGATCATTCTGGCGGGCAAGGGCCACGAGGATTATCAGGAAATCAACCACAAGCACTACCCCATGGACGAACGGGTCATTGTGGCAGCGCATCTGAACAAATAAAAAGAGCCGCCGCACGGCCTGCGGCGGGAAGGAGCAAGCAATTATGGGATTTATGGAGATCGCGCTGCCGGTCGTTGTCAGCTTTGTCATCACCGTCATCGCGGGCAAGCTGCTGATACCGGCACTGGTGAAGCTGAAGGCGGGCCAGTCCATCAAGGAGATCGGCCCGACGTGGCACATGACGAAGCAGGGCACGCCTACCATGGGCGGTCTGATGTTCATCATCGGCATCGGCCTGACCATCGTGGTGCTGGGCTGGAAAAACATGATGGCGGGCAGCTTTGTCCACCTGTATGTATACCTGTTCGCCCTGGTGTTCGGCGTCATCGGCTATATCGACGACTATCAGAAGGTAAAGCACCACCACAACACCGGGCTGACGGCGCTGCAAAAATTTGTATTGCAGCTGGCCGCCGCCGTGGCGTTCCTGTGCCTGATGCGGTACGAGGGGATGCTCAGTCCCAATCTGTATATTCCCTTCTGGAACACCCATCTGGTGCTGCCCTGGACAGTGTACCTCATCTTCGCCGCCTTCGTCATCGTGGGCACGGTGAACGCCGTGAACATCACCGACGGGCTGGACGGCCTCAGCTCCAGCGTCACCGTGCCGGTGGGCGTGTTCTTTCTGGTCATGGCGGTGGTTTGGCCCGGCTTTGAGCAGCTGGGCGTGTTCTCCGGTTCGCTGGTTGGCGGTCTGCTGGGCTTTTTGTTTTATAACCATTACCCCGCCAAGGTGTTCATGGGCGACACCGGGTCGCTGTTTTTGGGCGGCGCGGTGGCGGCGCTGGCCTTTGCCTACGATATGCCGCTGGTGCTGATCCTGGTGGGCATCGTCTACATCTGCGAAACGCTGTCCGACATCCTCCAGGTGGGCTATTTCAAGCTGACCCACGGCAAGCGCATCTTCAAGATGGCGCCGCTGCACCACCACTTTGAGATGTGCGGCTGGAAGGAGACGAAGATCGTGGCGGTGTTTACCGCCGTCAGCACCCTGTTCTGCGTCATCGCCTATTTTGCCGTGTACCAGCGCTTCAGCTTCTGAGCTTCCGCACTATTCTTCAGGAGGGAGGGATACCATGACCCGTGAGGAGCACCAGGCCGCCCGTGCGCGGCAGGCCCGTATGCGGCAGACGGAGCAGAAGCACCGGGAAGCCGCCAAGGGCCAGATGGACCTCCCCTTCCTGATCCTGACGCTGCTGCTGACGGCCATCGGACTGATCATGCTGTTTTCCGCCAGCTTTCCCCGCGCCTATTACGACACCGGCGACGGCACGTACTACTTCAAGCGCCAGGCCATTTTCGCCGCCATCGGCCTGGTGGCCATGTTCGTGGTGGGCAAGTTCAACTACCAGCGCTGGCGAGGCGCGGCACGCATTTTGGTGGGCATCGCGCTGTTTTTGCTGATCCTGGTCATCATCCCCCACAACCCGCTGGCCATCACCTCCAACAACGCCACCCGATGGCTGGGCATCAGGGGCGTGTTCCAGTTCCAGCCCTCGGAGATCGCCAAGCTGGCGGTCATCGTCTACTTCTCCGACACCATCTCCAAAAAGCGGGAGAAAATGCTGACGTGGCGTCAGGGCATCCTGCCCTACCTGGCGCTGCTGGGCGTCATCTCCGTGCTGATGATGCTGGAGCCCCACCTGTCCGGCACAGTGCTCATCGTGGCCACCGGCGCGGTGCTGATGATCGTAGGCGGCATCCATGCGTGGCTGGTGGCGGCAGGTGTCACCGGCGTAGGCGTCATCGGCTTCCTGTTCGTCAAGCTGGCGGAGGCCGGTGTCATCAAATACGGTGCATCCCGCATCGAGATGTGGCACGACCCCTGGCTGGACTACTACGGCAAGGGCTACCAGCTGGCCCAAAGCCTGATCACCATCGGCTCGGGCGGTCTGCTGGGTGTGGGCCTGGGCCGCGGGCGGCAGAAGTTCCTGTACCTGCCGGAGCAGTACAACGATTTCATCTTCTCCGTGGTATGTGAGGAGCTGGGCCTCATCGGCGCGTGCGTCATCATGATCATCTTCTCGCTGCTGATCCTCCGGGGCTTCTGGATCGCCCTCCACGCCCGCGACCGCTTCGGCGCGCTGCTGGTGGTGGGCATCATGACCCACCTGGCCCTGCAAACGTTTTTGAACATCGCCGTGGTGTCCGGCTTCGTCCCCACCACCGGCATCTCCCTCCCCTTCTTCAGCTACGGCGGCACGGCCCTGTGCCTCCAGCTGGTGGAGATGGGTCTGGTCCTCAGCGTATCGCGGCAGATCCCCGCACCCAAAGCGGGTTAGCCGCTAAAATCTGACAACAAACCGTATTATTCTGCAAATAAATTACAACTCGTATTGAAATATAAGCGTCCGCGCCGCCGCAGACGGCGCAAGGGAGTAACAGCATGAGAGTCATTTTTACCTGCGGTGGTACTGCGGGACACGTCAACCCGGCGCTGGCCCTGGCCGGCTATATGCGGGAGAAAGACCCGGATACCGCAGTCCTGTTCGTGGGTACGCCCACCGGCATGGAGCGGGAGCTGGTAACGAAGGCGGGCTACGACTACGCCGCCGTGGAGGTCAGCAGCTTCCGCCGCCGTCTCAACGGCGAGGGGCTGCGCCACAACCTCCACGCCCTACGGGTGCTGGCCGCGTCGGGCCGTACCGCCCGGGCCATCCTGCGGAGCTTCCGGCCCGACCTGGTGGTGGGCACCGGCGGCTACGCCAGCTACCCCATGGTCAAGGCCGCCGCCAAGGCCCATATCCCTACGGCGGTACACGAGAGCAACATCATCCCCGGCCTGACCACAAGGATGCTGGAGAACTACGCCGGCCTCATCATGGTGGGCTTCGAGGACTGCCGCCGCCACTACCGTCACCCGGAGCGCATCGCCGTCACCGGCACGCCCGTCCGGGGCGACTTCTTCCGCCTGACCAAGGCCGAGGCCCGGAAAAAGCTGGGCTTTGACGACGACGCGCCCCTTGTGGTATCCTTTTGGGGCAGCCTGGGTGCCAGCCACATGAACGAGGACACCGTGGCCATGCTGCGACGGGAGCAGGCGGAGGGCTTCCCCTTCCACCACATCCACGCCGTGGGCAGCGGCGGCTGGGACGCCGTCTCCCGTCAGCTGCGCGACCTGGGCCTTGCCGGCCAGCCCCGGCTGGACGTGCGCCAGTACATCTACGACATGGATGTGGTCATGGCCGCCGCCGACGTGGTCCTGAGCCGGGCCGGCGCCTCCACCATCAGCGAGCTGACCGCGCTTGGCAAGCCCACGGTCATGGTCCCCTCCCCCTACGTCACCAACAACCACCAGGAGAAGAACGCCCGGCTGCTGGAGCAGCACGGCGGCGCGCTGGTGCTCACCGAGCCGGAATGCTCCGGCGACGCGCTGTACGACGCGGTGTCCTCCATCCTCTCCTCCCCGGAAAAGCAGGAGCGCATGGCCCGTGCCATGAAGGCGCTGGGCATCCCCGATGCCACCCAGCGCATCTACGACGCCGTGACCTCCCTGCTCCGCTGATGCACCCCTGAGGGCCGTCCCCTCATACAATGGCCTGTAAGCCAACATGAGGGGCGGGAGGGGTAATATGAGTCATATCACCATCCGGGGCGGCAGGCCGCTCCGGGGCGAGATCACCGTGCAGGGCGCGAAGAACAGCGTTCTGCCCATTTTGGCCGCCGCGCTGCTGGCCGGGGACGTGTGCCGCATACAGGGCTGTCCCCACCTCAGCGACGTGGACTCGGCCTGCGACATCCTGCGGTACTTAGGCTGCCGCGCCCAGTGGGACGGCGGCGACCTGCTGGTGGACAGCGCCGCGCTGACCCGGTGCGACATTCCCCAGTCACTGATGCGCCGTATGCGCTCATCGGTGATCTTCCTGGGGGCGATCCTGGCCCGGTGCGGCTGGGCGGAGCTGAGCTATCCCGGCGGCTGCGAGCTCGGGCCGCGGCCCATCGACCTGCACCTGGCGGCGCTCCGCGCCCTGGGCGCGTCCATCGAGGAAAACGGCGGCAAGCTGTACTGCCGGGGCCGCCGCCTGACGGGCTGCGAAATCGTCCTGGCCTCCCCCAGCGTGGGCGCGACGGAGAACGCCATGCTGGCCGCCTGCGGCGCAGAGGGCGACACCGTCATCTGCAACGCCGCCCGCGAGCCGGAGATCAGCGACCTGCAGGCGTTTCTCTGCGCCATGGGCGCGGAGGTGCGGGGCGCAGGCGGCTCGGTCATCACCGTGTCGCCGGGGAAAGCGCTCCACGGCTGCACCCACCGAGTCATCCCGGACCGCATCGTCACCGCTACATACCTGTGCGCGGCGGCGGCCGCCGGCGGGGACATCACCCTGCTGGGCGCGGACCATCGCCATCTGGCCGCCGTCACCACAGCGCTCCAGCAGGCGGGCTGCCGGCTGGACTGCACAGCGGATACCATCCATCTGACAAGCGAAGGCCGTTTACAGGCCCTGTCCCCCTTACGCACCGCGCCCTATCCCGGCTTCCCCACCGACTGTCAGGCCATTTTCATGGCGGCACTGCTGCAAAGCCGGGGCGCGACGGTGTTCGTGGAGAATATGTTCCAGAGCCGCTACCGCCACGTACCGGAGCTGATCCGCATGGGCGCGGACATCCGTACCGAGAGCCGCGTGGCTGTGGTCTGCGGCGTGGAGCAGCTCCACGGTGCAGACACCGTGGCCACCGACCTGCGGGGCGGCGCGGCGCTGGCGGTGGCCGGGCTGGCCGCCCAGGGCATCACCACCATCCAGGGCGTCCACCACATCCGCCGGGGCTACGAAAACCTCCCCGGCGACCTGGCCGCGCTGGGTGCGGACATCACAGACACCATTGACGCCGCATAGCGGCGATACACCTGAGAGAAAGGGATGAAGAGTATGGCGAGAAAGCGATACAGCCGCCGGCGCAGCAAGGGACGCTTTGCGTTTCTCTATAAGCTGCTGGCATTTGTGGTCATCTGCACCGCCATTACCCTGGCCCTGACGCTGTTTTTCCGCATCCGCACCATCCACGTCAGCGGCAACAGCCGCTACGACCGGGACACCATCATCCAGGCCGCCCAGATCAGGGAGGGCGACAATCTGTTCCTGATGAACAAATACGACGCCGCGGCCCGCATCCGCAGGACGCTGCCCTATGTGGAGACGGTGCAGTTCCGCCGTACCCTGCCGGACACACTGTCCATCGTGGTCACGGAGTGCACCTCCCCGGCGGCGGTGATCCAGGACGGGCAGGCGTACCTGCTGTGTGACAAGGGCATCATCGTGGATCAGATGTCCCCTGCCGCCGCCAAAAAGCTGCCGCAGGTGGAGGGCCTGACGCTGATCGACCCCGTTGTAGGCAGCGAGGCCGCCACCGCCGATGACCAGACGCTGGCGCTGGAGCAGCTGCTGGAGCTGCTCCAGGCACTGGACGACCGGGCGCTGGCCGGGGATGTGCAGTCCATCGACCTGACCGACCCGTCCCAGATCACCCTGCGCTATCTGGACCGCTTTGACGTGTGCTTCCCCCGCAGCACCGACTACGGCTACAAGCTGGATTATCTGCTGGCCGTGGTGGAAAAGCTGGAGGTCAACGAAAAAGGCACGGTCAACATGATGCAGGACGGAAAAGCGCGATTTATCCCGGAATAACGTTGACCACGGGGAAAGTTTTTCACCAAATTGGATGGGAGGTCTTGACTGACCTCCCATTCCGTTATACAATACAAGATATAGCATTTACACGCAGATAAAGTGTCGTTTTCATACAAATTATGGCAGGAGGAGCAGACATGGCTTTCGGATTGGAAACAGGGCCGGAAAATGTGGTCAACATCAAGGTCGTAGGCGTCGGCGGCGGCGGCAACAACGTGGTCAACCGCATGGTACGCAGCGGCGCCCAGGGTGTGGACTTTGTGGCGGTAAATACGGACAAGCAGGCGCTGAACGCTTCCAGCGCTAACTATAAGATCCAGATCGGCGAAAAGCTCACCGGCGGCAAGGGCGCCGGCTCGAACCCCGACGTGGGCCGCAAGGCCGCCGAGGAGAGCCGCAATCAGATGGCCAAGGCGCTGGAGAGCACCGACATGGTGTTCATCACCGCCGGCATGGGCGGCGGCACGGGCACCGGCGCCGCCCCGGTGGTGGCGGAGATCGCCCGTGAGTCCGGTGTCCTCACCGTGGGCGTGGTCACCAAGCCCTTCGGCTTCGAGGGCCGCCGCCGCATGACCCAGGCGGAGCAGGGCATCGAGGAGCTGCGCCAGAAGGTGGACTCCCTGGTCATCATCCCCAACGAGCGGCTGAAATACGCCACCGATCAGAAGATCACGTTCGCCAACGCCTTCGAAATCGCCGACGATGTGCTGCGCCAGGCGGTGCAGTCCATCTCCGATCTGATTCGCGACACCGGCTTCATCAACCTGGACTTTGCCGACGTCACCGCCATCATGAAGGACGCGGGTCTGGCCCACATGGGCGTGGGCCGCGCCGCCGGCAAGGGCAAGGCCGAGGAGGCCGCCAAGATGGCCATCTCCAGCCCCCTGCTGGAGACCTCCATCAACGGCGCCAAGGGCGTGCTGATCAACGTCACCGGCTCGATGGACATCGGCCTGGAGGAGGTGGAGCAGGCCGCCACGCTGGTGCAGCAGGCCGTCCACCCCGATGCGCTGACCATCTTCGGCGCGACCTTCGACGACACGCTGGACGATGAGATCCGCGTCACCGTCATCGCCACTGGCTTCGACGAGGAGCAGCAGGCCGCCAACGCCGCCGCTGTCACCAAGCCCGCCGCCGAGACCTCTACTGGCAGCGCCGCCGCGCCCCAGCCTTTGGACGAGGCCAAGGGCGAGCAGGGCCAGGACGACATGGACAAGTCCTTCGACGAGATCCTCCGCATCTTCAATAAGGACAAGTTCTGATCCCCTACATATAAACGCATCCCGCAGGCTCACGCCTGCGGGATGTTCTTTTTACTCCACTATCCCGTATTTCACCTTGATGCGGTCCAGCTTCTCCAGCATAGGCTCGGCCAGCACCAGCAGAAACAGCACCGTGGCGGCGGCATGGACGCAGTCCATGGGGAAGCCGGTGATGTAGTACGTCACCAGCACCTTCCACCGCACCTCCTGGCTGTACATCAGCGCCGAGGCCGGGTTCATGATGCCGCCGTAGATCACCACAGCGGCGATCGCACCGTACACGCACAGCGCGCCGCGGCTGCGGCGCAGCCAGCCCTTGCGGAACAGCACCCCCGCCAAAAAGCCGATGATGCCCATGCTGAACATCTGGAACGGCGTCCACGGCCCTTGGGAGAACAGGAAATTGCTGGCCAGCATGGTCATCGCCCCCACCAAAAAGCCTGTCTCGCCGCCGAAGGCCACCCCGGCGATGATGGTCAGCGCCATCACCGGCTTGAACTGGGGCAGCATAAAGAACGCCGCCCGGCCCGCCACGCCCAGGGCGCACAGCACCGCGATGACCACCAGCTCCCGTGCCTGGGGCCTGCGCCCCTCAAACACCATGAAGAACGGCAGCATACACTCCAGCATCACCAGCACCGACAGCAGATAGTAGTTCTGCGTACCGCCGTAGTAGCAGCCGATGAACAGCGTGGCCGGAATACACAGCAGGATCAGCACCGTGGCGGTCAGCGTCCGCTTGGACAGCCTCCGCTTCTCCACCGGCGTCTGCACCAGCGTGGGCGGCGGGGAACGGCGACCTATGGCGGCCACCACCACCAGCAGCGCCACGATGAACAGCCCGTACATCCGCAGCGCGTCCCACCCGGCCTCCGACACCGTGCCGCCGCCCACCAGGGCCGTCAGGTCGGTGCGCTCCGCCGCGTTCCAGAAAATGAACAGCGCCACGGCGCTGGCCACGGCGGCGATGCACCTGCGCCACCAGGGCAGCTTGGCCGGCTTCCACGTCGCCGCCTCCTCCGCCACCGGCGGCAGCGGCTGATACGCCCGGTCAACGGCCGGCTCAGGCGGCACATCGCCGCCGATAACGGCCATCACGTCCTCCGGCGTCACCGCGCCGGGGCACAGCTCCCGGGCCATGCGGTCGGCGGAGGTGGTATAGAAGCTGTTGCCGGAGAAAAACGCCCGGGGTGCGTCCTCCGTCACGATGCTGCCGTCGAAAAACAGCGCGCAGCGGTGGGCATAGCGGGCGCAGAACTCCACATCGTGGCTGACCATAAGGATGGTCACGCCCCCCGCCGTCAGCGCCCGCAGGATGGACGCCAGCTCCTGCTTGAACTCCGCGTCCAGCCCCTTGGTGGGCTCGTCCAGCAGCAGTATCTCCGGGTCAAGGAGCAGCACCTTACACAGCGCCGCCCGCTGCTGCTCACCGCCGGACAGGTCATAGGGATGCCGGTCCAGCAGCTCCGTCAGCCGGCACAGCGACACCGCCTGGGCGACGCGGCGCTCCCTCAGCTCCGGGTCTATCCTCTGCCCGTCGAACACCTCGCACAGGTCCTCCCGGACCGTCTTTTTCACAAACAGCGCCTGCGGGTTCTGGGGCAGCGCCCCGATGCGTCCCGTCCGCTTCACCTCGCCCCGCTGGGGCGTCAGCGCCCCGGACAGAAGGTGCAGGCTGGTGGTCTTGCCCGCGCCGTTGCCGCCCAGCAGCGCCATGAACTCGCCCCGACGCACGGTAATATCCAATCCCTTTACCACGTCCGGCAGCCCCGGCTCATAGCGGAAGAACAGCCCCCGCCCCTCCAGCACCGGCTCGCCCCGGGCGAGGCGCGCCTCCTCCGGCAGCGGCCGCAGCGTGTGGTCATTGCTCCAGAGGCGCAAAAAGTCCCGACCCTCCCGCACGGTGACAGGGCAGGGCGCGTCGCTGCGCACGCTGGCCCACACTCGCATGGCGGCGGGCATGGCCAAAAACATCCCGTGGCCACGGTCACGGAGCTGCCGCCCCACCTCCGACGGCGTGCCGGTACACAGCAGCCTGCCGCCGTCCAGCACCGCCGCGTCCGTGGCCAGGGGCAGCGCCTCCTCCAGCCGGTGCTCCGTCAGGATCACCGTCGTGCCCAGCTCCCGGTTGATGCGGCCCAGCGTCTGCAAGAACTCCGACGCCGCGATGGGGTCAAGCTGGCTGGTGGGCTCGTCCAGGATCAGCACCTTGGGCTGCAAAACCATGACCGACGCCAGACTCAGCAGCTGCTTCTGTCCACCGGACAGCTGATCCACGTCCTTGTAAAACCAGTCCTGAATACCAAAAAACGACGCCATCTCTGCCACCCTGCGGCGGATGGACGGCGTGTCAAAGCCCAGACTCTCCATGCCGAAGGCCAGCTCGTGCCACACCTTGTCCGTCACCACCTGGTGCTCCGGCGACTGCAATACGAACCCGATCTCCGACGATTGCCGCCGGTTGGGCACATCCTGCAGCGGCACACCCTCAAAGAAGATACCGCCCTCCGCCGCGCCGTGGGGCGTCAGCACCGACTTGCACTGGCGCAGCAGCGTGGACTTGCCGCAGCCCGACGGGCCGCACAGCACCCAAAACTGCCCCGGGCGCACGGTCAGCGATACGTCGTCCAGCGCCCTGCGGCGCTGCTGGGGATAGGTGAAGCTGAAATGCTCCAGCCGAAACACCTCGTTCATACGGTGCGCCCTCCTTTCTCAAGACTGCGGAAGCAGTGGCCGGACACCAGTGAAAGACCCACCGGCGTCAGACACAGCAGCAGATATACGGCAAAAAAGCTGACGGTGATAGCCTGGGGCTGCGCCCCCATCAGCATGGGATAGTAGCGGAACTTCATGCCGCGGGCCAGCGTCCCGGCCAGCAGATATACGCCGCAGAACAGCAGCCACAGCAGCAGCCCCCGGTCCCGGTCGTCAAAGCGGTAGATGGAAAAGGCGGTGCGCCCCGGCTCGCCGTAGCCCCGGCTGCGCATACTGTCCGCCGTGTCGATGGCGCTCTCCAGACTCCACGTCACCATGATGGAGAACACCTTCAGCGCGTTTCTCGTCCGCTGGCGCAGGGAGCCGTTGGCGGTGTCGCGCCCCATATAGCGCTGGGCCTGCGCCACCGCCTGAAACTGCCGCTTGAACCGGGGCACGAACCGCAGCGTCATGCTCAGCACCAGCGACAGCGCCGGGATCACCCTCCCGAACAGATAGATGAACTTGTCCGAGGTCATCACCGCGCTGAGGCAGGAGAACCACAGCGCCACCGCCGCCAGCATACAGGCCGCCGCCAGGCCGTACAGGATGCTCTCCAGCGTCAGCGGATTGCCGGAGGGCAGATAGGCCAGCAGCGTCACGCCCTGGTGTACGAAGGCCGGGTTCACCAGCGCCGCCATGACCATCATGGGGATGATCCACCGCAGATAGCCCCGCAGTGCCCTGCCGCCCCGCAGCCGGGCCGTGTACCACATCGCCCCAACCAGGGAGAACACCAGACACACCGGATGCATCAGACACATGGAAAAGGTGATGACCATGGCGAAATAGAGGAAATTCACCGCCGGATGGCAGTCATAAAACGGATCGCCCACAGCCCGCACCTCCTTCCAAAGCAAATTTGCGCACACGCATACAGGTTAGATTATATCCGCCCGTCCACAGCCTGTCAATCCCGGTCGCCGTCAGGAAGATTTTGCGCCAAAAGGGTAGTGTTTTCCATAACGTGTCATTTTGGCAGGAAGAAGGAGTGCAAATATGGAAAAATGTCATAAAGATTTCTTTATACGGTGACGGAATTTGTGGAAATGCGACGGTTGACTTTCGGGGTTTAAAGTTCTACAATCACACCATCAAAAAACACAGCCGACCCGGTCGGCGGAAGGGAGACTCACATGGCACGCCACATGATGCAGCGCGATATGCTTCACAACGACATGGCAGAGAACCATGCCGCAGTCTCCTATTACGCCGGCAGCTCCAGCTTCTGGGGCTTTTATTGGTATGCCTATTTTACCAAGCGATACCGTAAACCGGCTGATAAGCGTTGAACCCGTCATACCCGTTTTGAAACGTGTGTAAAGCGGCTTCGCCTTTCAGGCGGAGCCGCTTTCCTTTATTTGTCCCTATCCACACCTAACGTAAACGTAAAAGATTGAGAGGAGAAAAAACATGACTGCAATCCTGTCTGCGGCTGTCATCTTCGTGGTGTTCGCCGTCGGAGATATGATCTCCGCCAAAACAAAAGCCATCGTATCCATGCTGTTGATCGCATCTGTCGTATTCCTGGCCGGGTTCTGGACCGGCGTTTTCCCCACCACCCTGTTTGCCGACTCCACGCTGCTGAGCATGGCCGGCCTGCTGGTGACCATGCTGCTGGTGCATCTGGGCACGACCATCCGTCTCCGTGACTTCGGCGCACAGTGGCGCACCGTCATCATCGCGGCCGTGGCCTGCATCGCCATCTCCGCCGCCGTGTTCTTTGCCGGTCAGCTGCTCATCGACCGCGGCTTCGCTCTGGTGGGTGCGCCCATCCTGTCCGGCGGCGTGGTCGCTACCCTGACCATGCAGGACATGGCCCAAAAGGCCAATCTGCCGGAGCTGGCGGTGTTCGCCACGCTGGTCATGTGCGCCCAGGGCTTCGTGGGCTACCCCGTTGCCTCCCTGTGCCTCAAGAGCGAGGCCAAGCGCATCAAGGGCAGGATCGACGCCGGTGCGCTGAAGGTGGATGCCTCCGCCGGTGCTGCCCAGGCTGCCGCCGCGGGCCGCAAGAAGCTGATCCCCGCCCTGCCCGACAAGTACAACACCCCCAACGCCATCCTGGCTAAGGTCATCCTGGTGGCTCTGCTGTCCGTGTGGGTGTCCAGCCTGTTCCACGACGCGGTGAACAAGCTGGTGTGGTGCCTGATCTTCGGCGTGCTGTGCAAGGAGATCGGCTTCCTGGATGAGGACGCCCTGGGCAAGGCTCACGCCACCGGTATCGTGATGCCCATCATCACCCTGTCCATCTTCACCAATCTGGCCTCCGCCACCCCTGAGATGGTCAGCGGCATGGTCAAGCCCCTGCTGGTCTGCGTCGTTATCGGCACGATCGCCTTCGCTGTGGTGTCCATCCTGGTGGGCAAGATCTTCGGCTACAGCTGGCAGATGTCCGTGGCCATCGGCAGCTCCTGCCTGTTCGGCTTCCCCGGAACGGTCATCATCTCCAACGAGGTGTCCGAGTCCACCGGTACGACGGCCGAGGAGAAGGCCGCCATCAACGCCGAGATCATGCCCAAGATGCTGGTGGCCGGCATGGTCACCGTGTCCGTCACCTCCGTGCTGGTGGCCGGCGTTATGAGCAACTGGCTGTAAGGCTTGCGCTTTTTTGAAAGGAGTTCCTTCAAATGTCTGATATTCGTAGTTACGTCGATACTATTTTCGATGAGCTGGTGGCCATCCGCCGCGACATCCACGCACACCCGGAGGTAGGTATGCAGGAGGCGCGCACCAGCGCGCTCATCCTCCGCGAGCTGGAGAAGATCGGCGTGGATGAGATCCAGCAGCCCCTGCCCACCGCTGTGGTGGGGCTGATCCACGGAACGAAAGGCCCGGGCAAGTGCGTGGCGCTCCGCGCCGACATCGATGCCCTGCCGGTCCACGAGGAGACGGGCCTGCCCTTTGCCAGCGAGACCGAGGGCGTGATGCACGCCTGCGGCCACGACCTCCACACCACCATGCTGCTGGGCGCTGCCCGGACGCTGTGCCACCTGCGCGACACGTTCGCCGGCACGGTCAAGCTCATTTTCGAGCCCAGCGAGGATCTGATGCCCGGCGGCGCACGGGCGCTGGTGGCCGCCGGCGTGATGGAGAACCCCCATGTGGACGCCATCTTCGGTCAGCACGTCTGCCCCTCCGAGAATGACTCCGTGGGGCGGATGCAGCTGTATAAGGGTTACTTCACCAGCGCGGTGGACCTGTTCCACATCAGCGTTCACGGTAAGAGCGGCCACGGCGCTGCGCCCCACACCGCCCGGGACGCCATCGCCTGCGCCGGGTATCTGATCACGGTGCTGCAGACCATCGTCTCCCGCCGCATCGACCCCATGGACACCGCCGTGCTGACGGTGGGCACCATGTCCGGCGGCGACGCGGTGAATATCACCGCCGGCGAGGCGCAGATGGTGGCGGTCCTCCGCTCCTTCAGCGACACGGGCCGCGACACCGCCATCCAGGAGGTACAGCGCATCTGCAAGGGCATCGGCATCGCCTTCGACTGCGACATCGAGGTGCGGCTGGAGGAGGGCTACGCCCTCCAGTACAACGATCCGGCCATGATCGACCTGGTGAACAAGGCCGTCACCGCTGCCGGTGGCAAGGCGGAGTTTATCGACAGGCCCTTCTCCGGCAGCGAGGACTTCAGCTTCTTCGGCAAACTCACCGGCACGCCCTCGGCGTTCATGATGATCGACGCCGGGCGGGGCGAGAACGCGGTGTCCCTGCACAACGGCAAGATCGTGTTTGACGAAAGCGTGATGAAGTCCGGGGTCACCGGCATGAGCGCCATTGCGCTGGAGTATCTCAAGGGCTGAGAAAACGTGTTTCCTCACAAATTGGCATATACGGGAAAACGCACCGCTCCGGCGGTGCGTTTTCCTTGCTGTGGATCGAATGGAATTGACAAAAACGGTGAGAAAAGACTATAATCATGTCAATGCGATATGCCATACAGGGAGCTTATTATGGACATGGACAGAGCTTTACAGATCGCGGTGTGCGACGACCGGCCGGAGGACATGGTCCTGCTGCACACCGGCGTGGACGCATGGCTGGCGAACACGCCGGGCCTGCGCGGCCGGGTGCAGGAGTTTGCGTCTCCGGCGGCGCTGTGTGAACGGCTGCGCCACGGCGCGAGCTACGATATTTACATTCTGGATATTCTGATGCCGGAGATGGACGGCATTTCTCTGGGCCGCATGATCCGCAGGGGGGACAGCGAAGTGCCGGTGATCTATGTGACGTCCTCCACGGAGTACGCCCTGGACGCCTTCGGCATCCACGCGGTGGGGTATATCCCCAAGCCGGTGAACCGGCAGGAGCTGGCCGCCGCACTGCAGACGGCCTATACGCTGCACATCACCCGCAGGCGGGAGGTCATCTCCGTGCGGGACGGCATCCAGATCGCCCCGGTGGCGCTGGAGGAGCTGCTGTATGTGGAGAACAGCGAAAGAAAGATGAACTATGTTCTCAGCGACGGCCGGCATATCACCAACCGGCGGCGGGGCGGCTCGTTTGAGTCGGCGGTTGGCCCGGTGGCGGAGAGCAAGGAGTTTCTCCAGCCCCACAAGTCCTACTTTATCAACATGAAATACATACGGTCTCTCTACAGCGATCATATCGTTATGGACGACGGGAAGGACATTCCCATCGCCCGGGGCAAAGCCCCGGAGATACGGCGGCGGTATCTGGCTTTTCTGGAGGAAAAGGGAGGCGGCTATGGGTGGTGAGATGATGTCGCGCTACCTGTTCGAGTTCCTGTCCAACCGCATCTCCTTCGCGTTCATCATGATATTTCTGATGCTGTTCCTGGAGCTGCGCTGCAGCTGGCTCATATCGGTGCTGACGGCGGTGTTTGCCTACCTGTCTGAGTTCATGCTGGGCTATATGTGCTACTTCACGGATTTCGGCAAGCATCACCAGGTGCTTTTCACCGCCGCCAGCATACTGCTGATCCAGGGCGTGGCGTTCCTGCTGGGCAGCTACCGGGATTTCCGCACGGTGTTCACCGCCGTGTCCGGCTCGGGCTTTATCGTGCTGGGGACGACGATGGGAACGGTCACGTTCCTCTATACGCGCGACGCCGTAATAGGGCTGGTGGTGGTGGTGGCGTTGGTGCAGAGCCTGATCATGGCGGGACTGGTGGTGACGATGCGGAAGCCCTATCTGGAGACCATGAAGCAGTCAGGGCGGTATTGGAAGGCGCTGTGGATCATTCCCTCTGCCTTTTTCGCGATCAACTACACTGCGCAGACTTGGCCCAGCAACCTGATCGAAACGCCCAGCAACGCCGTTACCTGCATCGTGTCCTCCCTGACCATGATGATCTGCTACGCCATACTGTTCCAAATGTTCGATATGTGGCGGAAGGAGCAGAAGCTGGCCGAGGACAACCGTTTTTTGGATATATACGCCGGTGGACTGCGCCGCGAGATGGAGACGATCCGCGTGGCGGAGGAGCGCACCGCCCACTGGCGGCACGATATGCGCCATATGTTCCGGCTCATCGCGGCCTTCGCCCGGGAGGGTGAGAACGAGAAGTGCCTGGAGCTGCTGCAGGAGATGGACGAGCGGATCGTGGAGACCCGGGCGGTGCATTATTGCGATAATGTGACGCTGAACGGCGTGCTGTCCGGCTGTGCGGCTATGGCCCAACGGGAGAACGTGCGCTATAAGTGTCAGGCGGACGTGCCCAAGGAGCTGGAAAACACCAATGAGTTCGTCCTGGCGGTGGTGCTGTCCAATCTGGTGGAGAACGCCATCAATGCGGCGTCCAAAGCGGAGGGCGAGCGCTGGGTCAGCGTTCAGCTCCTGCCCGTAAAGGGTCAGCTTCGGCTGGAGGTGCGCAACACCTACGCGGGCGAGATCGTGGTCTCACCGCAGACCGGTCTGCCTCAGACCACCAAGGGAGAGGGCCACGGGTTCGGGCTGCAAAGCGTGCGGGCGCTCTGCGAGCGGTATAAGGCGGTGTTCCACTATGCCACGGAGGATGGCCATGTCTTCCGTGTGACGCTGCTGACAGACCAGTAAGGAGAGAGGCGATGACGGAGAAATTATACGACGTGACCGCCCTGGGCGAAATATTGATCGACTTCACCGAGTGGGGCTTTTCCGACGATGGGGCGCGGCTTTTTGCCCAAAATCCCGGCGGTGCGGTGGCCAATGTAGCCGCGGCAGTGGCCCGGCTGGGCGGCCGGGCGGCCTTCGTGGGCAAGGTGGGCGCGGATATGCACGGCACATTCCTGCGGCAGACGCTGCGGGAGGCCGGCGTGGACGTGTCCGGTGTGGCCACGGACGCGGAGCGTTTCACCACCCTGGCCTTCGTCAAGCTGGCGGAGAACGGCGAGCGGTCGTTTTCCTTTGCCCGTTACGACGCGGCGGACACCAACCTGCGCTGGGAGGAAGTGCCCCGGACGCTGCTGACGGATACGCGGGTGCTGTCCGTGGGGACGCTGGGTATGACGGACGAGCCCATGCGCACCACCCAACTCCGGTGCATCGAGACGGCCAAGGCCGCCGGGGCGTATATCGCCGTCGATCCCAACTACCGGGCGACGCTGTGGCGCAGCGAGGGGGATTTCCTCCGCCAGACGGAGCGGCTGCTGGAACTGGCGGACTATGTGAAGCTGTCCGACGAGGAGACGGCGCTGGTTACGGGCTGCACCGACCCGGAGAAGGCGTTGGAGGCGCTGGAGCGGCGGGGCGTCAGGACCGCCGTGGTGACACGGGGCAAGGACGGCGCGATGGCCCTCAGCGGCGGACAGCTGGTCCGGGCGGCGGGTGTGCCCGCCGTGGCGGTGGACGCCACCGGTGCGGGCGACGCCTTCTGGGGCGGCTTTTTGTACCGCCTGCTCCGGCAGGGTTATCCCATGGCGGCGCAGTCGGCGGAGATGCTGGCGGACTGCCTGACCTTCGGCAACCGGGTGGGGGCGTACTGCGTGGGACACCTGGGCGCGATCAGTGGAATGCCCACCATGGCACAGCTGGAGACAATGCAATAAAAGAAAAAGCTCCCGGCCTGAGCCGGGAGCTTTTGCGTTCGCAAAAAACAAGCACCCACCGAAGCGAGTGCTTGTTGAGAGAGTAAACTCAGCGCTTGGAGAACTGAGGTGCGCGGCGGGCGGCCTTCAGACCGTACTGCTTTTGTTCTTACGTCCGCAAACCGTTGGTATTACTGGGTTTGCGGCATCCTCGGCTCTCGGTTAACCCATCTGCTCACCCATTATTATGTGATAAGTGTCAGAGGGATACTACGCGCGTCTTTTGCACGCAAGACTCGAAAATAATCACTGATTTTAGGACTGCATGAATATGTCCTTCAGTAAGCCAACATTGCTGGTCATTTGGTTATTTGCATGACCTACCTTCCACTTTATTATACCGCTCTATAGCAGAGATGTCCACTGCATCTTTCGCCCCATTTTCAACAGCCTCGTCGCAGTGACTCTTGACACCAAGGCAGAATACTTGTATATTAACACTTGCCTACTTATGAGGTTACAATCGTATGGTGTAATCTCTGCAACGAGGTCGGTACTTCGCAGTACCGACCTCGTTGTTTTTTTCGAACTATTCTAATGTCTGCGTTGTGTTTCCACTACCCTTCTCTGAAGAAAAGGCACGGTCCACTACAGGCAAAAGCTGTTCTGGCCTGTTATACTTCACCTTGGCATATTCTCCTCCACGTTCAGCATTTTACTTTCCGAGGTATGCTCGGACTTGAGAATATACGGGATCTCCTGCATGGCCATAAATACATCATGCGCACTTGCAGGACCTCCGCCATATGCCATCTCAAACATGGCGATTGCTTCAAGCGCCGCCTTCTTCGGGAGCACAAGCTTTTTGCAGATGCGCGTCATGGCATTGACCGGATAGCTCAGCGGGATCTCCAGCAACTTCTGCAGCTTGGCAACAGAATCACCAAACTGCGCAAACAGTTGGTTCATGGCTGTCTCGAAATCCTCCACCTTGCTCTGATGCCGGTGATCCACTGCGATGCAGCTCCCGATATGGATGGGATGCTGCGTGCCCTCCAGCATTGCGGATACTTTTGCGGAGGCGACGCCTGTATCCGACGTTACAAATCGGATCGAAGGCACGAGCTTGGCTGCCAATGCGGTTTTCTTCTTTGATTCCAACAGCTTGGCATATGCGCCCAGCAGGTCTTCCTTCTGTCCGGGCATGGACCATGATGCAACGGCCAGCGCATGGTCGCAGTAACCGCCTTGAAACACATTGCCCGCGAACCGATCATCCAGCTTGCGGGTCAGCACTTTCAGCAGTTCGTCGATTGGCAGCACAGAATAGTCCATGGAATCGCCCGAATGTGTCGCCGAGATCTTTTCATCGCGGATCAGCAGCAGAGTCTCGGCTGAATAGAGGGCCAAGCAGTCATTGAGCACGGAGGCCAGTTTCTGGCGACTCAGCTTCGGCAGCGCTGTGCCGTTGATTTTCGCCCGATCCAGCAGGCTCTTATAGGCCGTGCTGCGTACAGGGTAATAAGCACCCTCCACCTGCAGAGCGAGTCCAAGGTTTTCCGCCGTATCCTCAATGGATGCTCGGCTGACTCCGGCAGCAAACGCGGACGGAGTCTCATAGAGTGGTGACATTTTATCCAGCGGCTCAATATGCAGTTCGTTGACCTTGCATCTGCGCCACAGGCTCTCTGCCGACTCTTTTTCGTGATACCTCCGCATTCTCTCATAGGAGTCGAAGGTCGTGGAGTAGTTGTCCTGGCATGGTTGTAACATTTTGTGATCTCCTTTCGTTTTTTGGCGTTTTACGCCGTGATATAACAAAAGCCAGCACCCCATGATTGGACTGCTGGCTTATGCCACTATGAAATTGGCTGGAAACAAAAAAGTGACATTTGTGCAAAGCACAAATGTCACTTCGTAACGCGATCAACTCTGCTTAGCCGTGGCTAAACTCTGAAACTGATATGGTTATTATAGCAGAGCCGTGGCTTACAGTCAATCCATAGTCAAACGAAAGGGCTGGATAAAAGATTCTATGTCGTGATCACTCCATACATTGTTCCTTCTTTCTCAGTATTCTGCGCTAAGCAGGAAGTCCGCTACGTGCATCGTCTTGATGCCCTCATAATTTCCACCTGAGAATTCATCCGTTGTAAGAACATACTTCGGGTAGTTGTCGTGGATCTCCAGCAAACGGTCATATTCCCGTTTTTCTGTTTTCTGAGAACGAAGCTCCTGTGTCACCTGTACATAGAGTTTTTCATTTTGCCTGACAGCTACGAAGTCGATCTCGCCGCTGCCTGACTTGCCGACATTGACGGTATATCCTCTGCGGCAAAGCTCCAGATACACGACATTTTCAAGGCTGGACGCAACACTGTCTGTGCTATAGCCGAGGACGCTGTATCGCAGGGCGGTATCCGCCAAATAGAACTTCTCCTGCGTTTTCAAAATTTCTTTGCCCTGCAAATCAAAACGGGAGCACCGATGAAGTAGATATGCCTTCTCCAACTTTTCCAAGTAGCTGTAGACCGTTTCGTTGTCCAATGCACGGTGTTCTGCTTTTAGATAATCGGAGATAGATTTTGCGGAGAAAGTATTGCCGACATTGTTGAAGGTATATTTTACAACTCGCTCCAACTGATCGATTTTTCTCACCTGATTACGTTTGACAATATCCGAGAAAATCGTGGAGTTGTAAATATCCCGCACGATCGTATAGACTTCATCCTGAGAAAAGAGCTGCACGTGCGTTGCTGGGAACCCGCCCAAGCGCACATAATTTGCAAGTTCGGCTTTCGGCTCCCCAACATCGTCATATTGACTTTTGAACATCAGGTACTCGCCAAAGGACAGAGTGAAGATACGGAAAGACACATACCGCCCCGTCAGATAAGTTGAGATTTCAGAGGACATCATCCGGGAGTTGGAGCCTGTCACATACAGATCAACATCAAAGTCGGATGCCAGCGAATTAACGACCTTTTCCCAGCCCTTAATTTCCTGTACCTCGTCGAGAAACAGATAAGTTTTTCCATCTGCTGAAAGTCTCTCTTTCAGATCAACGTACATCTGCTTCGCCGTCATGTCCTCATATTCCATCGAATCATAGCGGCGGCTGACAATGCGATCCTCTGGAATATTCCGCTGCGTTCTTAGTTGCTCCATGATCATTTTCAGGATCGTTGATTTTCCGCAGCGCCGCACCCCTGTGAGGATTTTTACAAATGGCGTATCTACATACGCCATGATTTTATCTACATACAAAGGTCTGTAAATCACTATGACCACCTCCGTCTGTAGATAGTATACCGCAATCCGCATCAAAAGTCAAATTGTTTTGCGGTTAAAAACCGCAAAACTTTTCTGCGTTTTACTCTGTTGCGGATCTCCTGCGTCAGCGTATTGTTTCTCTATTATACGAGGGCGGGATGTCCATTTGACATCCCGCCCCACACACTATCCCCCATTTTCAACGGACTGGTGTTCAATCTCCAGAACGGAATCTGAGAGGATCTGAATATACTTCCGCAGAAGTTTGGCGATCTTTTCTTCCGTCAGGAAGCGTTCCTCCTCGCGGATCTGCCATGGATACAGCGGCTCGAACAGCAGGTATTCCGCACCGTCATAGTCATCGCATGCTGTAAGCTCAACATGCTCCGCTTCTTGGATCACCTCCTTCAGGATCGTCGCAAGGCCGAGATAATAGTCTTGGTCGAAGTCATAATAGTCCTCAACTGTTGGCTCTGAGATTTCGCTCTCTTTCAGCCAGTTCTCAACTTTTGCCTGATACTCTGGGGCCATGGATAACAGTACCCGGAGCTTTTCAACGGTTACGTTCTGGAGCTTGGAGACGCAGATGCCGTATCCGTAGATATGCCAGCTCTGATAGCTCATTGGGCACCTTCCTTTACGGCGCTTTGCTGTACCGCTTTCGTTTCCCGCAGGAAGCGTGGAGAAACGCACAATGACTGTCGAACGATCATGATCTTGTAATGGTTTTCCATGTACTCACCTTCAAGATATGCCTCGTACCAGTCTTGTGTAGAATACTCCTTAAAGCTTTCAGAGACTTTCCATTGCGGCACACCGCCTTCATCAAGCTCCTGACAAAGTCTGTCTGTCAAGATGCGCCGCGCATCATCATAGTCGGTAAACGCTTCACAGTTGCTTTCCTGTTCACCATTTACAGCCCAATCTTCGGTCAATAAATAAATCGTGACCCGGCCACGCATGGTATGCAGGTCATCCAATGGGCGGATCATTTCTGGCGCCATGATAACGTAGTCAAAAATAATATCCTCCACAGTTTTGGGTTCTTCGTACAGATCAGAGAACACCGCTTCCAACTCTTTTTCCTCGCAGGGCAAGACAGGCGGCTCAAACTCGCAGTAAATATCCGGTGTTTCATTTTCCGTTTCCTTATCATCGCCATCGCGTATCTCTGTGATCACACCATAGAGCCCATGATACTCGCTTGCATCCGTTCCGATAATAGGACCGCCGACCGTATATGTGACGCCTGCATATTCAAAGGAAGCCCCATCTCTATTCAAGATCATCTTCGCACCCCCTCAAATATGGCAGTCGATCCCGACAATAAAATGATCGTCAGGGATACTATCAATATAGTCTGCCATCATCTGTCTCCACGTTTTTGGCTCCTTGTCGTTGCTGCTGATGCCCCACCAACCCATATCGCCCTTGGCGTTCCATTCTCCATCTCGAATGAAAGAGTAGGCACCGGGCAGCATGCGTTGCTCTGCAGCAAGGCCATTGCGGCGGAGGTATTCTTCCTCGCTCTCACCCTTAAAATAGATCTGGGTCAGGAACGAGAATACGCCATCTTCGGTTATGCGCCAGAAAAAGCCTTCCGGCACCGTTCCGGTTTCAAACGCATGCACAAGCAGAGCATAGGTCTTCCTTGCGTTTTGCAGTTCGCACTCCTTCATAAGCTCCCATGCAATGTCTTTTTTTCTGGCACCGCAGACCCAGACATAGCCTTCCGGCGCTTTGCACTCGGTATCTTCATCATCCCAAGAGCGTTCGCCTGTGATCCGCTCCGCGGTTTCCTCGACAAGGAACTGGAACGGCCACCGGCCACCGATGGAATACCAGTCCCAGTACGCATTGGGATTAGAGTAATAGCCATATGCATTACACTCTCTATCGTATGTGTAGCCGCAATGCTCCTCTGCGTAGCGCTCCAGGCTGAGATAGAATCTCTTTACCGGATAATTCGTGAGCGCATGCATCTTCTTTGTCTTTTTGGTGCGTTTTTCATGCCCGAGCTGGCCCGCCTTCACCTGATAGACTTTGCCGTCTTTGATGCGGTATTTTTCACAAAGCCGATAGTCATATTCCGGGACGATCGTCCCATCGGGAAGCTGAATGCAATCTATTGTATCACGGTCATAATCTCGTTTGAGATCATCCGTCTGGTCTATGAACTCAAGGTACTCAGGATCCTCTGTGTTTTCACAGAAGGGTGCCATCAGCTCACCGATTTCACATTCTGCGGCACGATCCAGCGGATTCACCTTGCTCTGCAATTGATTGAGTATCAAACGCAGAGCAAAGCTATTCCCACCTTGGCTCTGTGCCAGTGCTTCTTTGGCTTCAGCTATCTGCGCTTTATAATGCGCGGTCTCCTCCAAATTCTCCTCGACTTCAGGCATATAGAAATCGACCAGTGTTACGAAATGACTCATTTTTGAATTCCTTTCCTGTTGTAAGATTGACGGGCAGCAGGAAAAGAATCCGCTGCCCGTCTTTTGAAATGTAGTATTCCCGTTATTGCATATGCCGCTTGACTGCGGCGGTCAGCTTTATGGGCAGTTGATTCAGGTCTGTGATATCCATAAAGGCATCACCATAGATTCGCTCGATGTTCTGTTTGTCGCTTCCAATCGCGGCAGCAATGAACAGGATCCCCTTGCGGCGGTATTCCTGTTTGATGCCGCGCAGATCTTCTTCGGCAGCACTTCCATAGTAGCCGCATGCAGCCGGCTGTCCGTCGGATACGAGCAACAGGATCTTCACCTCCTCCGGACGTCGATCCAGCCGTTCCGCAACATAGCGGAGCGCCGCACCGTCGCGGTTATCACTGCGTGCTGCGATGTCCATCATGCGGTATTTGTCATTGCCGTCAATGGTTTCAAACTCAGCGTATGAGTATAGTGCCACATCTCCGTGCATGGTCGAGTGTCCATAGACAGTGATCGGGATATGCAGTGATTGGCAGAAATCATATAGGATGATTGCGGACGCACGGGCGTAGGTACAGCGGTCGTAGGACCCCATACTACCTGATTCGTCCAAGAGAAGCGCCACCGCCATCTGCGGGATCTCGTTGGGAAGCGCGTTCTTATAGAACACCTTCCCATCGTTCCGGCAGAGTGCGTGAGCATCCAGCCTTCGTCCCATCATAAGTCCTGTCTGTTTTCCACCGCGCTGCCTATCCTTCAGCTGCTGTAAGAGACTCTTCTGCAACTGCCGTGAAATGGTCAGAAGGGGAGCTGCAATGCAGTTATACTGCTCTACCAGTTCTTCATCCACAGTGGCGATCCGGTTCACACGGATACCGACTCCCTTATGGATATTACCGTAGGAGATGCTCTGCGCAACATCATTGAGTTCCCTGAGCCGGTCATTCTCAAGCTGTTCACAGGCTGCCCGTTCGGCCATCTTATCCAACAGGCGCTCAATATCATGTGCCGCATGCTCATAATGCTCACGTTCATAGGCATCGTTCCGCACTTCACCGCCGCCGCTTCCCTCGGAGACACGTTCCGTTTGCTGGTAGGGCAGACGTCCGGTCTCGTCTTCGGATACCTTCTTTTTCCCAGAGGAATGTCCGGCCGAAAACGCTTCGCTGTCGCCCGTACCCGGTATACCGGCAGAAGATGCCCCGGACGATTCCGAATCAGGCTCATCTTCGTCCACGGCACCACCACATTTCTCCGTATCATCGTCCTTGCTGCTGTCCTCTCCGGCACCGGCAGCTTTCTCCGCTTCGGAGTCATCTGCTCCGGCAGAGGTCTCCTCAAGCTCGGCCACTGTTCGCATCCGTTTTCCGGACGCAACTGCGGTGCAACTCGTTCCCGGTACTGGCGCACTGCTGCCCTCAGCCGGTTCAGAAGTGCCAGCCAGCACCTGCAGAATCTGTGCAAGCGTTTCGGCCACCGATTCGTCGGCACCTGCCGCTTTTGCCGCTTCCTGCCGCGCCTTGCAGAGTTCCAGAAACTCTTCAATGTAATCCCAGCAACGAACCAACACGAGGTTCACGGCCTTGAGCCGATCCTTGCCGGAAGGATTCACAATGGCTGCATCCAGTTCATGGATCATTCCGTAGACGATCTGGACCCGCTCGTCGGTGAGCGGCGTGGTGCCATATTTTATTTCTCCGAATTTCACATATGAAAGCAGTGTCTGGAGGATACTTTCAAAGATATGGCACGTCCCATCGTCCTCTTTCTCAATCAGTTCGGTTACAGTGGGGATGCTGGCAAGCTGCTGCTCACGCAGTGCCTCCAGACTGTACCCTAATGTGCCGCGAAACTGGGTGAGCATTCGGTTTTCGATATAGGCATCCTCGATGATATTGGAAATGTGATGTGCAATGTACAGCAGCATATCGCTGTTCTGCGGCTCCCGCCTTACATACTCCCACAGCGCCCGCTCATTTGCGGCGTCCTGTGGTTTCTTATAGGCAGGCGGTTCCGGATACCATTTTTCGCGTTTAAGATAGTTGTTGTAGGTTTGGCCCGCAAGAAAGTCCGTATACAGGCAGTGACCCAGCTCATGGGCAAAAAGGCCGCAGATAATCTCATAGCGGTTCTCACGCCCCTTATTCTTTGTCACCAGCTTATGCCCTGCGTTGATCCGCACAAACAGGTTATCGGTACAGGCTACTTCGCCGGATTTCGGCTCCCAGCAAATAGAGACATGAATACGGCGATTATACTTATAGCGGCGCGTCTGAGCCATGGCCATATCCTCAAAATGTCCCGCAAGGATTCGGGACGTGAAGAATTGCCGGTCCGTGATCTTGCTGCGCTTTTCATTAAGCAGCTGCTTGACCTTCTTGTGATTCACTCTTGCCACAAAGCGTCAGCCTCCTTCCTTTGTTTTATGCCGATGTCCGTGCTCGTTTCGGAGCAAAGAGCGGATCCAGAATGGTGGTGATCAGCGCCTCACGGTCTTCTTCATTGGCAGTTGCCTTGCTGATGATCGTGTATTTTGCCGATAAATACGGGTCGCCGGAGATCTCCGAGCTGATGATCCAGTCGATCAGACTGCGCATACCACAAGCACCGTCTGTGATACTATTCTTGCGGCAGTAGTCCGCCATGTCGTTGACCACCTGCACCATCTGAGATACCTGATATTCGTCTGTGCATCCGGTTACGGCCATCGCACGCTGTACCATGACCTCCGGTTCCGGCAGTTCAATATCCTTGACCAGACTCATTCTATCCACCACCGACTGATTCATCTGCCGGCAGCCCTCATAACTGACGTTCGTCGTCACGACAACCACCGTATCAGGATGCCTGTGGATGATCTCGCCGGTCGGCAGTGTGATGGAACCCTCCTGCTCCAGAAGTGAGTTCAGGCCCACCAGTACACCCGGCTGCATGATGGTAGACGGCTCCTGGATCTCGACCAGGTACCCATGCTTCAGTGCCTTCACAAAATCAGTTTCCACATAGGTATAGCTTTGTCCGGAGCTCTGTTTGCTCTCCGCGCATTTGCTGAGTGCCTGCACCTTCTCTGTGACCTTCTCCAGCACGATACCCATACAGTCCTGTACGGTAGCCGCCGCGTTTTCTACGCCGGTCAATGCCTGATAAACACCGGCAGGATCGTAGTCCATGTCGTCCAAGTCCGGGAAGTGCATCAGCTTTGCCACGTTGGCATAGTTGATACCGCCCATGGACTTGAGCACCTCGCGTTCACGGTCATGCTCCCGATATCGGGTAGTGGCCGGTTGTGTTTCCGGGAAGATCATGCCCGTGAAATCGAAGATCTCTGTGTTGGCCGAGCAGGTGTATTTCATGTAGGGCAGACCCAGTCCTGCCGCGATCGCTTTTGCACCCATCGTCTTACCTGTACCGGCAGGGCCACGCAGCAGGAAATTCCGCATCTGCATGGCGCGGCCTGTGGTTTTCTGCGCGTGCGTGCAGATATCGACCACCTCTCGTGGGATGATGTACCACTCCGGCAGCTTCGGGATAAGGCTCTGCTCCACAGGACTCAGCTTACGCCCCGGCGTCAGCAGATACTTGCCGACGAAATCGGAATGCTCGATTACAGTACTGGCCTTTTTGATCACAGCAGGCCCCGTCTTCGCAAAGATCGTAAACTCGCCTGCCGTAACACTGGTCGGCGTGAAGAAGCCGGAGTCCAGTTGTCCCAGCGATACACGCATCAGATTTCCGGATTTGTCCACGGTAATATTGATATGTGCCGGGCAGGTATCATCCTTGATCCTGCGATACGCATTGTCGCAGAGGATCGCCATGCTTCTGGTTGCTTTTTCCATGTCCGGATATCCGGCAATGAACTGATCGTAGTAGTCCTGAAACGTTTCGTCAAACTCTGTGTCCGACAGCAGGAGCGGCATCAGTGCTAAAAAGATCGCCGCTCCGTCCCGCTGGCTCTGATGCACCACATACTGTGCGGTCGTCTCCGCGTTCTTATCATATACGCTTGCCAGCACGCTGCCGGACGCCGCGTCAAACACCACGAGATGATAGGCATCCGGACTCTCGGACGATTTGTATTCCGCCACGCTCTTGTTTGTATCGATCTGTCCGACCGCACCTTCACCTGTCCCATTCATACAGTTGCATAGCGCAAGCACGGCTTTCACCACAGAGCAACACAATGTGGACTCTGTTTTATCGCCATACATGGAAGAAACCTTGACCCGTTTGTTGGATAGGGTATCAAATGGAGCCGGTAATGGGCGCGCATAGTTGAACAAATTGCTGGTTGCTGCACTCATTTTGTGTCTATTCCTTTCTGCAGGGTCGCTGCGTAAAATCAATGATAATGCCGGTTTCCGCACAACTGCAATGCTCCATACCATTGCGTGCCAGTTCCCGGCAGATATCCGGCCAGCTTTCACGGGCGGGCAGTTCTGCCTCTGAGATCTCCAACATGGAGAGTCCCTGTGCAATACACTCATTACACCGCTCGTTCAGCTCCACAGCATGCGCATCCACCCATTCAAAGGCCAGATACTCATAGTTTTCTTTTGGTGCTTCCGGTGCCTCGGAAGGTGTTTCAGATTCATCCTGTTCGGCATCCGGCGCTTCAGGTGCTTCCGCAGCCTGCGGATAGGTAAGCCCTATTACCTGAAACCCACGGATCACAACGATTGCTTCCCGATACCCACCGGCGCGGTTGAGCAGGATCCGCACCTCGTTGCCCGCCGCAATGTTGGATTTGGCGTTGGGTGTTTTCCAGACCCATCTGGCATCCGGATAATCGGCTATGACCAGTTCTGTGATCCGCTTCTGCACCGCACCAAACGTCATGTCCTGCATTTCCTGTTCGGTCGGCTCCGTCCGGGCGGGCGGAAGCAGCGGATGCACCTCCTCCACCTTTAGGAACGAGAGAAACAGGAGCCGCAATGCCGCGATGAATATGCCGAGGATCACCAATAGAAGGATTGGCCAAAGCCGGCAAATGAATAGCAGCAATGCCAGCATTCCCAGTATGGTCAGAACCTCATAGGCAATATGGCGCTTGAATTTCTTGTTTCGCATCTGTTCGTCCTTTCTGAGTCCTAAGGTCTCTGTTTCGTTTCCATGCCAAGGCACCATTTATCCCGCTCCCCGTTCCAGAATCGCTCAGCTAAATCACAAAGCGACTTCTTACCGGAAAGCAAGGCGAAATAATCTGCCTCTACCATTTCGTTCGTATACCCCGTATACTGATTTTCGCTGATTTGCAGCCGGAATCGTTCTCCGCCTCTTTGCCAGCAGCTACGGGTTCGTTGTGCTATGGGGTATGCGGCGATCATCAGATGGATGTCGTCCACGCCCCATTCCTCAAGCTGAACCCGTGTCCCGTCCGGCAAGACGCCTTTCATCATAACCTTCATGCCACGGCTCCGATCAGCCGGTGCCGCACAAAACGGCAGGTGGTAGGGCGTTCGCTATTCCTTCTGCGGGCGCAAAATGACATCTGGCGTCTTGCATAGAACAAAGCACACGAGCATCGTTACATGACTCATGTGCTTTCTTTTTATATTCCCGATTCACTTTTGCTACCCTCATTCATCGAAAAACGAGTTCACACCACCGAACGCCTCAAAGCCAGTGAAGTTTCCGGGCATCTCGCTGCCCGCAGATGCTGGCGCAGACGTGGTCGCCGCTTTCGGCTGGCCCTCCGCATTGCCGTTTTTCTGCTTCCCGCCACCAGACGAGCAGAATTCGATCTCGTCCAGTATGATGACCATTGCGCTCTTTTTCTCGTGTGTTACGCTGTCTTCCCAGATATCCTCGTCCAACCGGCCGAGAATATTGATGAATGAACTCTCCTTGAGCTGCATCTTCTTGATACGCTCACATACAGGGCCAAACGCCTTGACAGAAATGTTCATCCACCGGGCATTGTTTTCGGCACGGCTATCATATACCTTTTTGCCGATCCGGAACCTGACGCTCTCGCCACTTTCGGTGAACTTGAGTGCCGGGGCGCCGTCATACCCTTTGGAAATGACGACATCTGTTGCGATTACCTTGAACATGATAAATCTCCTTTCTTGCAGGTGCTGCCTGCTATCACATGATTTATTTCAACCCGTTCCGGGCAGAAACCAGAAAAACAAAAAAGTGCCAATCAACACAGATGTGTTAATTGACACTTTATAACCTGAAAACTCTGGTGCTCCGTATGGAACCCTTATGAAACTGTTGTCATGATTATAGCAGGTTTCGAGCGCACAGTCAATTGCTTTCCGCAGACCGTCCGTGCATTTCCAGCACCATCAACGCAAATTCCAGCGCAATCCTGACCTCGAAAAAATCAAAGCTGCAGCTTCCGTCTGCCCGGATCCCTTCCTCTACACGCTTTTCAATCTCCTTGGCCATCCTTCGGATCTCCTCACTCTGTGTCACTGCAACTCGTGCCCCCTCTGAATACTTATCGCCAGATAACCGCTCATTTGCTGGCATCCCTCGTTTTCATATACCGGCGCATTATCCGACACATATACTGTGACCTGATCCCCCGCGTCAACATCCCGCTGCTTACCCGTGATCTGAAGCCGGACCACCTGCGTCTCTACCTTCAAATAGATTGTCTTGGGTCTGCGCCGTATCGGTGTTCTCTCAACCTTGATACATTCACCGCTGATCTCTATGAGATGGCCGGAAAACGCCAGATACAGGAGCTGCGATGCGCTGAATAGGAAGAATACACAGATCAGCGCCAAGGAGATCGGAAGATACGGATCCTCTGCCATCAGCAGGGAGATCACCAGCAGTATAAGGCTCACTGCCGCTGCACCATATCGTATTATAACCTGTTTCTGGATCGCTATCGGTAGTTCTCTCAGTTTCTTTTTCATCACACGCCTCACAGTAATAGAATTCGCCTTTTCTCCAGCAGCCGGAGCAATGCATCAACGACCTCGTCTCTGGCCGCAGCATGCTCCATCTGCGCTTCAAGAATATTATCGAAAATCGTTTCCTGCGTATAGATTCGTTCCGTCAGACACTGCCTGTTCCGTTCACCCAACAGATCAGCGGTGGGTTTGACACAGTGCTCTGCGAGAAACACGAGCTCTGCAGTGGTGAGATGCAGTCCGGCGTCTGTCAGCCAGCGCAGCAGTTCCTTTTCCCGTGTACTCAACAGCACACGATGTCCCTGCGGCTGTGCGGGTACCAGAACGCACTGCGTCAGTGCACGGTACTTCGCTGCCGGTTCGTCCGACTCCACGAGTTCTACAAGGCCCTGCCGGTTTAGCTGCTGCAGCGCCTTTCCCTCAAGAATGTTGCCGCCGCTTTCCGCAAAGCCATACCGGCCATTGAGCCAGAGCTCCGCTTGCAAGCCGGTCAGTTGAAAATCGGTGCCATGCCGGGTCACAAATAAAAGCTCCTCTGTCGATGCTTTGATTACCATGCCTTTGGAAATATATTTCATGTTGAGTCACTCCTCGTTTGGTATTTACCCATATTACACCACTCGCGGATGCGATTTACAGCACTCAGAGCAAATACATTGCCACGACGCACAGCGTGATGATCAACAGCATGACGCCCGTTACTGCACAGATCTTCTTGACCAGTTCCATGTCGATACCTTCATTCAGCCTACCGGCATCGGCAGGGAGGACATCGTCGTAATATCCATCGTAGCCATCATCCGGTTTAGAAGATGACTCGGTATCTTGATCTTGCAGCTCTTTTTGTTTTCGTTTCTGCTTTACCTTCTTCGGCGTAGCTTTGCGGCTTTCGGTCGCCGTATCCGGACTCGTAGCTGGCTGCTCATGCTTTTTCTCGCGTTCCTCTGTCATGTTCGGCAGGTTCTCCCCGCATTCCGGACAGAAAGAAACGGCGCCATCCGGAAGGGCGGCACCGCAGTAAGGGCAGTATTTCATATGCAGTTTCTCCTTTGGGCAGTATTCGGCATTCAAGCCGTTTCTCAAGGCCCATTGGGGGACGATAGGATTATAGCACAGCAACATTTGCGTGTCATCGGCTTAGACATTGCCATTTAACTTGCCATTTTGTAGGACACTGAAAAAAATCAATTCATTAACACACGCCCGTGCGTATTACGTTCAAAACACACGTACCTATTTATAATATCTTATCGCATTCTCATAGTCAATTGCCTTATTCCTGCTTCAA
>ENA-UOIW01000332-UOIW01000332.1-human-gut-metagenome-genome-assembly--contig:-P58-NODE-332-length-42201-cov-31.700090_pt1 | contig 42201 bp, 34 predicted proteins | sample MGYA00242334_ERZ723881 | MGnify/ENA metagenome assembly ERZ723881 | reverse complement strand
TCTTTTTTTGGGCAGAAAGCGAAAATGAAAAAAGATAACTGTTATACTGTTATACTGTTATACTGTTATGGCAAGAACGGATACGGAGACACGGATGTGAAGAATGATTGGCACTCCTTGCTAAATTTCTACTGCCCATTCAGGGTAAAATGGGTGCTTTGTAAGTGTTTGTGATTTAATTGATTAAAGACTAGTTGATGCAATTTCCCTACGGTTGTTAACGGATTTTTACATTCGCCGGTCTGAAATCCATTGCTATGCGGAAGGAAATTTTTATCTTTGTCGGGTGAGGAAAGCGGTACAGGTTCTTAGTTCTGTGAAATGTTGTGGCAGGAAGGATAAAGAGATGCGAGGCAGACGCGGAGAATGGGCGGCAAAAAGAGGGAGGAGGCCGCACATTTCCCAAAAATTCTTATGCGGAAGGCAATTTCTTCGTAATATTCATTAGTCTACCGATAAAAATACGTATTTTTGTCTGCCAAATCAAAACCAAGAGAAAAAAGATGAAATTCATTCATATCCTTTGCTTTGCGGCTGCATTATGGACAGCCCAGCCTACCTTGACGGCACAGACCACGGAAAATGCGGGATTCTTTCTGCATACCGTCGCCAAAGGACAAAGCCTTTATTCCATCTCGCGCATGTATAATGTGTCGGTCGACGACATCGTGCGGCTGAATCCGGGGAGCGACCGGACTATCCGTGCGGGCGAGGCATTGAAGATTCCGCAGGCTGTGGCGGCGGACGCCCACGGCCCCCGATACCACACCATCCAGGCAGGCGAGACACTGTATCAGCTGACGGTGAAATACGGCATCACGGCACAAGCCATTTGCGCTGCCAATCCGGGGCTGAGCGCCGATAATTTCCGCATCGGACAGGTCATCGTGATTCCTGCGGCAGACAGTACACCGGTAGCAGAAGCTCCGGTTGCAACGGAGAAGAACGCAGCAGAAGAAACGCAGCAGGACGACTGGAAAACGATGCACAAGGTGCAACGTCGCGAAACTATCTTCAGCATTTGCCAGGAGTACGGCATCACCGAGGAAGAGTTGCTGGCAGCGAATCCCGAACTGAAGAACGGCAAGCTGAAGCGGGGGACGTTCCTGTTCATTCCTTATTCGAAGTCCGAACGGCAGGCGCAGGTGAAGGAGGCGGAACAGGCAGCCGTCGAGCCGACCAACGAGGAACTTTTCAACCGAAGTGAGGCGGAAAAGAAGCCCATCAATACCATCAAGGTGGCGCTGATGTTGCCGTTCTCGCAGGAGGAAGGCGGACGGCGTGAGCCCCAGACCCGCATCGTGGAGTTTTACGAAGGCTTCCTTATCGCCGCCGACAGCTTGAAACGCCAAGGCGTGTCGATGGATATCTACACTTACGACACCAAAGGCACGAAAGCGGGAACGGAAAGCCTGCTTGCCAAGAGCGCGATGAAGGATATGGACTTGATTGTAGGACCGGTGAACGGGGCTTCCATCGCTCCGCTGGCAAGTTTCGCGCAGCAACACGGCATCCGTCTGGTAGTGCCTTTCGCTCCGAAGGTAGACCAGGTGTTCAACAGCCCGTTGCTTTATCAGGTGAACACGCCCCAGTCGTATCTGTACTCGGAAGTGTACGACCATTTCCTCCGCAAGTTTGGCAAGAGCAATGTCGTGTTTCTCGACGACGGTACGCCCGACCCCGAGAAAGCCGATTTCATCAAGGGGATGAAAGCGGAACTGAAGGACAAGGGGATGCGTTTCAGCCAGATACGGCTGGAAGGGGAAATAGACCCCGCCAAGGTCATCGGCGCGATGGACACCCTTCGGGAAAACGTCTTTATCCCGATATCCGCCCGCAGCACGGCACTCACCAAGCTGGTGCCCCATCTGACCCTGGTGCGCAAGGAACATCCGCACTTCGACATGCACCTGTTCGGCTACCCCGAATGGCAGACCTATACGCAGGATTTCCTGGCGAACTTCTACGAGCTTGACACGTATTTCTACTCGTCGTTCTATACCAACAACCTGTTTCCGGCAGCGGTCCGTTTCACCCATGCCTACCGCCACTGGTACAGCAAGGACATGGCGAACATTTATCCGAAATACGGAATGCTGGGATTCGACATCGGGTATTATTTCCTGAAAGGTTTGTCGCAATACGGCAACAAGCTGGAGGACAACCTGAGCCGTCTGAAGGCGGTTCCTATCCAGACAGGGTTCAAGTTTGAGCGGGTCAACAATTGGGGCGGCTTTATCAACCGCAAGATATTCTTCGTGCATTTCTCGCAAGATTATGAACTGATTAAACTCGATTTCGAATGAGCAACGGTATGAAACGATTCTGTCTATTCCTTGTCATGGGACTGGCGTTGTGCGCTTTGCCCGTCCAAGCCCAGTTGCAGGACCAGCGCCATAACCTTGCCTTGGGTGTGAGCGGAGGAGTCAATTTCAGCTCCATCAGCATCACTCCGGGGTTCAAGCAAAGCAAGCTGATAGGTCCGGCATTCGGTGTGACGGTGCGTTACATCGGCGAGAAATATTTCAGCATGATTTGTGGCATTCAGGGCGAAGTGAACTTCTCCCAGCGCGGTTGGAAAGAAGTCATCGAGGACGGTACGGGCAATACGTATCACCGTGCGATGAATTACCTGGAAGTGCCGTTGCTTGCCCATCTGGCTTTTGGCAAGGACAAGGGCAACGGTGTGCGTTTCGTGCTGAACCTGGGTCCGCAAGTAGCCTACCTGATAGGCGAGAGCGAACACATGAGCGAAAACTGGGACCCTTCGGGACGTTCTCCCAACGAGCAATACGGCAAGATGGCAGACCGGAAATTTGATTACGGCATCGTAGGTGGAGGAGGCATGGAGGTGCGTACCGGCATCGGCAACTTTATCCTGGAGGCACGTTACTATTACGGTTTGTCCGACTTCTACAGCAATTCGAAGAAAGACCCGTTCTCCCGTTCGGGCCACTCGTACATCACCGCCCGCCTGACGTACCTGTTTGATATAATTAAAAATTAAGAACGGGGGAAATGAAGAATTAAGAATGAAGAATTCCTCCGTTATTAATTAAAGAATAAATCTGTGTAATCTGTGGTGAAAACTCACCAACTTAAAAACTCACCAACTTAAAAACTCACAATGAAATTCATATCTTGGAACGTAAACGGTCTTCGCGCTTGTTGCGACAAAGGATTCCGCGAAGCATTCCTGCAATTGGACGCAGACTTTTTCTGCCTGCAAGAGACTAAGATGCAGGCAGGGCAACTCGACTTGGCTTTCGACGGCTATACTTCGTATTGGAACTATGCCGAGAAGAAAGGCTATTCGGGGACAGCCATATTCACCCGCCATCAGCCTTTGAACGTGAGCTATGGTCTGGGTATCGACGAGCACGACCGCGAAGGACGGGTCATCACCCTGGAGATGGAAGATTTCTATCTGGTGACGGTCTATACCCCCAACTCGCAAGACGGGCTGAAACGCCTGGACTACCGCATGACGTGGGAAGACGCTTTCCGCCAATACCTGTTGGAACTGGATGCCAAGAAGCCGGTACTGGTGTGCGGCGACCTGAATGTGGCGCATAAAGAGATAGACCTGAAGAACCCGAAGACCAACCGGATGAATGCGGGCTTTACTGACCAGGAGCGCGAGAAGTTCCAGACATTGCTGGATGCCGGGTTTATCGACACGTTCCGCTATTTCTATCCCGACCAGACGGGCATTTATTCGTGGTGGTCGTACCGCTTCAAGGCGCGCGAGAAGAACGCGGGGTGGCGCATCGATTATTTCCTGACCTCCGCCCGCCTTGCCGATAAGCTGGAGAGCGCGGCCATCCATACCGAGATATTCGGTTCCGACCATTGCCCGGTAGAAGTTTGCGTGAAGTTATGAAAAACGACGGGTTTACGTTCCGCAAGCGGATAAAGAGCTTCAGGTATGCTTTCCACGGCATTTACCTGCTGGTGCGCCATGAGCCGAATGCGCAGATACATTGCTTTATCACGGTTTGTGTGCTGGTGGCAGGTGTCTTGCTGGAGATTTCCGTCGCGGAATGGATAGCGGTTTGCCTGTGCATCGGCATGGTACTGGCGGCGGAGGCGGTCAATTCCGCCCTCGAAGCCCTTGCCGACCGCGTATCAGAAGAGTATGATGAGGCTATCAAGCGCACGAAGGATTTAGCTGCAGGTGCCGTCCTGCTTCTGGCGATGGCTTCGGTCGTGGTCGGGATGTTGATATTTGTCCCTAAATTGATATAACGGGAAACGGATGAAAAAGTTTTTACTTGTCTTTTTGGCTTGGTGGGTCGGACTGCTTTCTTTATCCGCTCAGCAAGTGGAAGTCGGCGGTGCGCGCAAGGCGGTACGCACCTCGGGCGATGTAGGTGCCATCGTATTGCCTGTGGCAGGGCTGGCCGCCGTGTTGATTCAACAAGACTGGCAGGGATTGAAACAGGGAGTGTTTTCTGCCGTAGCTACGGCGGGCATCACGTATGCCTTGAAATACAGCATCAAGAAAGACCGCCCCGACCATAGCGACCGGCATTCTTTCCCCTCGATGCATACAGCCGCCTCGTTTGCGACGGCCGCCTTTATCCAGCGCCGCTATGGCTGGAAGTGGGGGCTTCCGGCATACGTCCTTTCCACGTATGTGGGTTGGAGCCGGGTATATGGAAAGAAACACGACGCTTGGGACGTATTGGCGGGGGCGGCTATCGGAGCCGGATGTTCGTACCTGTTCACCCGTCCGTTTGCCAAGAAACATCAGCTTGCCGTTCATCCTGTAGCTGGCGAAGGGTGTTACGGGCTTTATGCCTCTATGCGCTTCTAAGGATTGCCTTCCATTCTGCTGTAAATAAAAAAACGCAAAGCCCTCGGGGTTCATGCCCGGGAAACTTTGCGCTTTGATATGATTGTATTTAAAGGACTTTTCCGCTATCAGCAGAAGTAGTAGAGGAATGTAGCGATGCCTTCCAGCGCTTTTTTCTTCTGTCCTTCTATTTCGATTTGGAATTTGATTTCAGCCTTTGCCGTGCCGCGCAGGTTGACTAGCGAGTGCAAGACAGCCGTCAGGCGGATGCGTTGCCCCGATAATACGGCCTGGCCGAAACGCATCTTGTCCATGCCGTAGTTCACCATCATCTTCAGGTTGTTCACTTCAATAATCTGGTTCCAGAAGTACGGGAGCAATGACAAGGTCAGGTATCCGTGTACGATGGTGCTCTTGAAGGGGCTTTCCGCCTTGGCACGTTCCACGTCTACGTGAATCCATTGGTGGTCTAATGTGGCATCGGCAAACTGGTTGATGCGTTCTTGCGTTACTTCCAGCCAGTCGGAGGTACCGATGGTCTGTCCTAATAATTTTTCGAATTCTTCGTACGAATTGATAACAACTTTACTCATATACCTTATATCTTTTAAATCCTGTTATGATGAGCAAAGGTAATTAAATTTTCATAGAAGCCACGCATCACTTCTTTATATTTTTGCTAATATATGTCAGATTTTGTGTGCTTTTTTTCTATTTTTACTTAAATTTTAAACCAAAGTTAAATGGAAGGACGTGATAAGGGGAATGACTCGTCCTCTTGTTTTAGGCTGAAATATAAATTATATCCATAATAATATAAAGGAATATGGCACAAGCTTGCTAACTTTGTATCAGGAAAAATAAATACGAATCAGATAAAAACTCAGAAGTTATGGACCATCCGAATACCAAGAAGCAGACTTTTCCGGTGCTGGGCATGAGTTGTGCCGCTTGTGCCGCACGGGTAGACAAGACCTTGAACCGCCAGCCCGGCGTATGTTCGGCAAGTGTGAATTATGCGGCGGCTACCGCTACCGTAGAATATGATGCGGAGCTTTGCTCGCCTGCCCGGTTGAAGCAAGCCGTGCAGGATGCGGGCTATGACCTGGTGACCGATACGGAAAAGAACAGTGTGGAGGTGGCGGAGAGCGCACATACCGAGCGCTACAGGCATTTACGCTTCCGCACCTTGTGCGCCATTGCCCTGGCTTTGCCCGTGGCGGTCATCGGCATGTTCTTTATGAATATGCCCTATGCCGATTGGATTATGTGGATACTTTCCACGCCCGTGGTTTTCTGGTTGGGGAGAGGATTCTTCATCAATGCCTGGAAACAATTGAAACACCGTTCGGCGAATATGGATACGCTGGTGGCAAACAGCACCGGCATTGCCTATCTGTTCAGCCTGTTCAACCTGTTCTTCCCCGATTTCTGGCTGGAGCGTGGCGTGACGCCTCATGTCTATTTCGAGGCGGCAAGCGTCATCATCGCCTTCATCTTATTAGGACGCACCCTGGAGGAACGTGCCAAGGGGCAGACCTCCAATTCCATCAAGAAGTTGATGGGATTGCAACCTCGCACCGTGACCCGTGTGAATGCCGACGGTACGATGCAGGTGGTGGATATCGCTCAGGTGATGCCGGGCGATGTCCTGGAAGTGAAGCCGGGCGAGCGTATTGCGGTAGACGGCAAGGTGAGCGAGGGAAGTTCGTATGTCGATGAAAGCATGTTGAGCGGGGAGCCTGTCCCGGTGTGGAAGAAGGAAGCCGACAAGGTCTATGCCGGTACCATCAACCAGAAAGGAAGCTTCCGCTTCTGTGCCGAAAAGGTAGGTGCCGACACGATGCTGGCACACATTATCCGTGCCGTTCAGGACGCCCAGGGAAGCAAGGCTCCGGTGCAGAAACTGGTCGACAAGATAGCCGGCATATTTGTGCCTACGATTATGGGCATCGCCTTGCTGACCTTTATCCTCTGGATGGTACTGGACGGAGAGAACGGTTTCACCCATGGCCTGCTGTCCGCCGTGACGGTATTGATTATCGCTTGTCCCTGTGCCTTGGGACTGGCTACCCCGACCGCTATCATGGTGGGTATCGGTAAGGGAGCCGAACAGGGCATTTTGATAAAAGACGCCGAAAGCCTGGAGATAGCCCGCAAGATAGATACCATTGTGCTCGACAAGACAGGTACCATCACCGAAGGCAAGCCCGTAGTGACCGATGCGGTATGGCATACCGCGGATGTCCGTATGCAAGCCGTGCTTTGTGAGCTGGAGAGACATTCCGAACATCCGCTGGCAAGTGCCGTGGTGCATTATTTCGAAAGCCAACCTTCAGTAGATAGCGTACCCTCGGTAAGTCAGGTGGAAAGCCTGACAGGGCAAGGTATCCGCGGAAGTGTGGACGGCAAAATGTATTATGCGGGAAATCTCCGTTTGTTGACAGATAACGGTATCCGCATTCCGGAGGCATTGCAAAAGCAGGCGGAGGCGTTCGCTTCCGAAGCCAAGACGGTTATCTGGTTTGCCGATGCCGGAGAGGCATTGGGCGTATTTGCCATAGCCGACCGCATCAAGCCGACTTCGAAAGCCGCTATCGAGGACCTGCAACGCCAAGGCATTTCGGTCATTATGCTGACCGGAGACAATCGGGTGACGGCACAGACCATCGCCCGCCAGGCAGGTATCGGGGAGTATCGTGCCGAGATGCTTCCGCAAGACAAGGCGGAGGTCGTCAAGCAGCTTCAGGCGGAAGGCAAGCATGTGGCGATGGTGGGTGACGGCATCAACGACAGTTCGGCGTTGGCACAAGCCGACCTCAGCATCGCGATGGGGCAAGGAAGTGATTTGGCGATGGATGTAGCTAAAATGACCTTGATTTCGTCCGACCTGAGCAAGATAAGCGACGCCATCCGTCTTTCGGTATTCACCACCCGTACCATCCGCGAGAATCTGTTTTGGGCGTTCATCTATAACCTGATAGGCGTGCCCATTGCCGCCGGTATCCTGTATCCGATTAACGGATTCCTGCTCAATCCGATGATAGCCGGAGCAGCTATGGCGATGAGTAGTGTAAGTGTGGTGACCAATAGCTTGCGCCTGCACCGGAAACGTATCGGGAAGGAAGCGGAAACCGCCCAGATTGTGTCGGAGCCTGCTCCGGAAGTCAAGGAAACCGTAGCGAATGCTCAGCCCGAAACGAAAGAAACACCTGCCGCTCAAGGTGTGACCCGTACTTATCACGTAGAAGGAATGATGTGCAACCATTGCCGCACGTATGTGGAAAAGGCGTTGAATTCCATCGCAGGTGTCGAAGCCCAAGTCACGCTAGACCCTCCTGTGGCGACCCTTACCTATACCGACGGCAAGGTGCTTCCGCTGGAAACCTTGCAGCAGGTGATAAGCGAAAAGGCAGGCGATTATACGATCAGTGAGGGATAAGATTCTCTATTTTGTGGTATCGGGCATTTGGTCGTTTAAAATAAAATCGTATCTTTGTCTCATTGATTATGTTTGAAACAAGGAGAAAATATGAAAAAGACCCTATTGAAAAGTTTATTATATACAGTTCTGCTGGCAGGCATCGTTTCGCTTGCTTCGTGCAAGGATGATTATCCTCCCATTTCGCTGGCAGTATCTTTGGATGGTAATAGCATAAGTTTTACGGATGAGGTTTTGGTGATGAGCCCTTACAGTGCCGGAGTTACCTTTCACATTTCGGGAGGTGACGGTATGTATCTCATCAACAATCCGGATACGGCGGTGATTGATTACCGTTATAACGGAGATGAACTGACCGTGATTCCGGTAGGGCTGGGCGATGCGGAACTGCTTATTACTGACCATGAATGGAATAAATACACGTTGCAAGTTTCCGTAGCTTATCCCGAAACAATCTACGAGATAGGAGATGTTGAGGGAGTGGTATATGGGGCAGACCTGACACAAAGCCAAACCCTCGCCATCCGTACGGATATTGAAGCCAATGCACCGGTACAGGCTGGAGGCAAGTATGTATTTACTTATACCGATAAAGGAGGCACGTCGGGTATTGTGACGATTTACCCTTCAGCTTCATCGGGCAATACGTTGCATGGCATCTTTACGGAGAAGATAGCGCTTCAACAGAGCGAGATACATATCGAACTAACCGACGGAAGTACGTACGATTACATCTTGGAGGTGGCTTCTGCAGCGTCCGTTCCTATCGGAAGCCGTACGGATATCATACCGGCACGTGTGTTGTGGCAAGACGTGACCGAGACGTACCGTTCGCTTTATCCGGCATTGGAGAAGGCTTATTGCGTGCAACACATTCCGAGTGAAGGCATCTGAGCATGACGGAACGCATCGAACTTCAGGCATTCGATTTGTTCCGGCGAATCGAAGAGATACACCGCAAGCCGCCGTTGGCTCCCGAAAATATACCGGCTAAATATGCGGCTTTATATAAGGTACTGGAAGAAGCGTGTTATGAGCTGACGCGTGAGGTCACTCTTTCGTTCTCCAACTTGTTCTCGCGGTTGGACTATGTATGCAAGGAGAAAGGCATGACCCCTTCCGACCGTTTTGCCGTCCAGACCATGCGTCGTAATGGCAAGAAGGCTATGGGAAATGGCGAATCAGCCGATAAAGAGACATACCTCGCTGATTTGCGCGCCTTGTGCCGGTTTGTATCCTTGGCTTTTGGCGAGGACATACCGGTGTCGCTCTTGACAGAACTTCCCCATCAGAACCGCCCTTATCATGACTCCTTATTGAAGCATGTGCCCTATGTGCGTGCGGTTGTTTCCAGTTGGACCGAAGAAAAAATCTATGCCGCGACCGATAACGAGGAAGACCCGTTTATCGTTATCGACTATATGCAAGGGGGATATGATGGCGACTTGACATACTTGCGTGACCTGCTTGCCGAGAATGTGCAATTGAACCTGTTGGATGTGCGCATCAACGAACATCACGAGTATGTGCCCAAACTGGTGGTGGTCCATCCCGATTATCTGATTGACATCAGTGCGCTGGCTGCCTGTTTCCGCGAGTACGGCCATCATCCGCTCAACTATTTCATTCATAAAATCAAGCCGAAGGCAAACACTTATCACATCTTATTGGGAAACCTTGCCGGGCGGTTCCTGGATGATTACATCAATGAGGAGGAAAACGCTCCCGTCACCTATGCCCATACGATGAAGAAATTTTTCGCTTCATCAGCATTGGAGTTCTGTACGTGCGAGCTTCCGGATAATTTCCATTCCCTGGCACAGACGCAGATGATGAACATCCGTTCGTTCGTACACGATATCCTGCCGCATAACCTGGAACATTTCGACCGGAAGCATACCCTTCTGGAGGCTTCTTTCATCTGCGAGAGTCTGGGGATTCAAGGGCGTGCCGACTTGTTGCAAAAAGACTTGAAGGTGCTTATCGAGCAGAAGTCGGGCAAGCGGGATGAATATAACCATCGCCATAAAGAAGACCATTTCGTGCAGATGATGCTCTATCAGGGCGTGCTGATGTACAACTTCGGGCTGGGTGCCGACGATGTGCAGACCCTCTTGCTTTACTCGAAGTATCAGGACGGATTGATGCTGGAACATTTCTCGGAGAACTTGTTCCGCGAGTGCATCCGTTTGCGCAATTACATTGTGACCGGTGAAGTGGCATTGGCGAACGGACACATAGATGCCATTATCGACCAGTTAGATGTAGAGACATTGAATGAAAAGAAAGACTACGGCACACTCTGGACCCGTTATCAGGAACCCGAGTTGAGCCGTTTGATTCTTCCCCTCAAAGAAGGCGACCCGCTGGAGCAAGCTTATTTCCGGCGATTCTTCACCTTTGTGGCAAAAGAGCAATTGCTGGGCAAGACCGGAGGAAACACTGATTCTTCGCGCGGCTTTGCCGGATTGTGGCATACTCCGCTTGCCGAAAAGATTGAGGCAGGCAATATCTTGCTGGGCTTGCAGATTGCTTCCCGCCGCCAAAGTGCACCCGGCAAGGGATATGACCTCATCGAACTGAACGTTCCGAGGCAAGGCGATGATTTCCTGCCCAATTTCCGTACCGGGGATATCGTGATTCTGTATGCTTATCATGATTTGCCCGATGTGCGCCGTCATATCCTGATGAAAGGAAGCTTGATGGAAATACATCCCGAACGGATACTTGTGCAATTGCGCAACGGGCAACAGAATCCGGACCTTATCGGTTCGGATACAGACACTTTTGCCATTGAGCACGATTATTCGGACATTTCGGCTTCCAATGCTTTCCGTGGACTTTATACGTTTCTTTCTGCTTCTGCCGAGCGCAAAGCCTTGTTGTTGGGAAAGCGTATCCCGACGCGTGACACTTCGCGCACGCTGAACGGTTCGTACGGAAGGTTTGATGACTTGATATTGAAAGAAAAACAATGCGATGACTATTTTCTGCTGGTCGGGCCTCCGGGTACGGGCAAGACCTCGTGTGCCTTGCGTTATATGGTAGAAGAGGCGTTGACCGAGCCCGATAGCACCTTGTTGCTCCTGTCGTACACGAACCGTGCCGTTGATGAAATCTGCAACATGCTGGTCAGTTCGGGCATTGCCGAGTGCCATCCCTTTATCCGTATCGGCAACGAGTTGGCTTGCGACAAGCGTTTTGTGCCTTATCTGTTGAAGAATAGCCTGGCAGAGTGCCCCAAGCTGGCAGATATCCGTGCCAAGATACTTCGTACCCGTATCTTTGTCGGGACTACAACCGCCATCAGCAGCCGTCCTTACCTGTTTGAGTTGAAATCTTTCACCCTCGCCATCATTGATGAGGCTTCGCAAATATTGGAACCTGACCTGGTCGGTATCCTTTCGGCACAGCATCAGGGAAAGCATGCCATCGGCAAGTTCATTCTGGTAGGCGATTACAAGCAATTGCCTGCCATAGCCTTGCAGGGCGAGGAAGAAGCCCGGGTGACCGACCCTTTATTGCTCGGTATCGGACTGGAGGATTGCCGCAATTCGCTTTTCGAACGATTGTACAGGCAAAGCAAGCCGGAGTTCCGTAGCGTGCTTCAGAAACAAGGACGCATGCATCCCGCCATTGCCGAGTTTCCCGACCATGCGTTTTACCTTCGTGAGCAATTGGAACCAGTACCGCTTCCGCACCAGCAAGAAACTTTGCCATACACTTCCGTAGAGCCGGAAGACAATCTCGACCGCTTGATGTTGCACCGGCGGATGGTATTCATTGCTTCCGAAACGCCTTCCGACATACAGCATTCTGATAAAAGTAATCTGGAAGAAGCACGCATTGTTGCCGCCTTGCTCCGTCGTATCCATCGTTTTGCCGGAAAAGATTTCGATGCCGGCAAGACGGTCGGTGTTATTGTGCCTTATCGGAACCAGATTGCCATGATTCGGCGTGAGATTGCTGCTTTGGGCATTCCGGCACTTGAGGAGATTTCCATCGATACCGTCGAGCGTTATCAGGGAAGCCAACGTGATGTGATTATCTATTCGTTTACCGTGCGTGATTTTAACCAACTGAATTTCCTGACCGCCAATACCTTCCGTGAAGGAGACTCGTTGATTGACCGCAAGCTGAATGTAGCCATTACCCGTGCCCGCAAGCAGCTTTTCCTGGTAGGCAATCCGCACGTGCTGGGAGCCAATCTTACATTTTATAAGCTGATGGAATACATCCGTATCCATAACGGTTATATCCATGTCCCGTTTGACCGCTTTTGCCGGGGCGACTTTGACTTGCCCGATGCGGAGCCGGGATGGGAGTTGTGTTCGGATAATTATCCGCTTGCCCCTACGTTTGCCCAGGCGTTCGATGCTTTGGTGGCAGACCTGCTTCCTGCCGGAACCAATACAGTCACCGATGATGCCCGTATCCGTGAGCAGATAGCTTATGGACGATACGATTTCAGGCAGACCGATGAGTTGGCACACCGGGTGCAGTTCCACACCTTTTATTATATGCGCCGTAGTTATAGTGCTGCCCGTGCTTTCTACGAAGTGATAGGAAGCTGGCTGTTTTCATCCATACGCAATGCGTCGGGACGGGTTGTCTTTTGCGATTGGGCATACGAGAGCGGAGCTTCAGGCATCGCTTTTGCAGATGCATGCCGGCGTTTACCACATCTCGATTGCACGTATGTGTGCGTCAATCCGGTAGAAGAAATGAGGCAGGTAGCCCGTAGTCTGTTCCGGTCGGAGGCATACCGGCATGTTCAGGCTAATTTCTATCCACAAGTAGAAGATATTCCCCATACGTTTTGGAAAACACATGCAGTCGTGTCGGAACTGGTAATCTTTAATGTATCCAGTCTGTTCGACCGCATTTCTCCCCGTGAAGCACATCAGTTGGCTATGCAATTGAATCGCTTGATAGCCGCTTACCCGCTCAATCAATATGCTGTGTTTTACCGGGATGATACCGGAGAGTGTGCCAATAATCATTCGTATCAGGCTTTTTGCACCCGCTTGACTCCGGCACTTGTTCCGCTCAACGAGTGTATGCCATTGGATGGATTGTTTTATTATAACCGAAGGACAGCCCATGTCCCGCTTGCTGAAACCTTTGTATATGAAGTACGGACCAATCATTGAAAAAAAACGAACTATGAATGTAACCATGCAGAAACGTGCCATTATTGTCGGAGCAACTTCCGGTATCGGGTATGAAATCGCCCGCTTATTGTTGAAAGAAGGCTGGATGCTGGGGATAGCTGGACGCAGGGAAGGCTTGTTGAAAGCTTTCCAGCGTCAGTCTCCTTCCCGCATCTGCTATCGGGTGCTTGATATCCGGAAAGAGAATGCCGAGTCCGAGCTGGAAGCTTTGATGGCAGAAACAGGAGGGATGGACTTGTATGTGCATTGTTCGGGTATCGGACATCAGAATTTTGATTTGTCGTCAGATGTTGAGGTTGATACTGCCGAAACCAATGTGACCGGGTTTATCCGTGCCGTAGGAGTGGCGTTCCGTTATTTTATCCGGCAAGGGAAAGGGCACATTGCCGTTATCAGTTCCATTGCCGGAACAAAGGGATTGGGGATTGCTCCTGCCTATTCGGCGACTAAACGTTTTCAGAATACCTATCTGGATGCGCTTGAACAGCTTGCCCGGATGCATGGAAAAACGCATGTCTGCTTTACGGATATTCGTCCCGGTTTTGTCAAGACCGACTTGCTGAACGATGGGAAACATTATCCTTTGCTGATGCATCCCGAAAAGGTGGCACGGCATATAGTCCGCGCCATCCATCGCAAGCAACGTGTAGTGGTTATCGATTGGCGATACCGTTTGCTTGTATTGTTTTGGCGAATGATTCCACGCTGGTTATGGAAACGTTTGCCGATTAAGAATTAAGAGCAGAGCCGGATAGAAAGACCGTTGCTCCTGTTAGTTCCGCAAGAGTTGCATTGCCTTTTGTTTGGATGAATCGAATGTCAGTGTGTCCAGGATTTCCCGAAGGTTTTCCTTGTCGGTTATTGCCGGAGCCAGTACACGCAGCATAATCAGCTTGTCATCATCAAAACTGTTCAGTTGGAGCAACCGTGCGCATTGCCCGCATGTGAAGTCGGTACGTTCCGTTTCTTCTTTCAATAGCTTGAGCCGGTCGTCTTCGAAGGGTTCTTCTTTCATCCTTTTATAGAACGTATTGAATTGTTTCTCGTTCAGAGTCATGGTATGACGTCCCGGTGTCGGTATATTGGGATAAGAAGGAGGGCATACCACTCTGGGAGGGGTAGGATGTGTCGGATATACGGGTGTATCGAACGAATCCATTGCAATGACTTTCCCGTTGCTGAAGTCGACGGTTACATTGACCGGCTGATTGCCGTATGCATAATAGCAGTTCCGGTATTCCCATTGCTCTATGTCACCGTTGAAACGGGTATAGTCAGGTTTTCCCAGCATGGCTTGTACTTCGTTTTGCGACATGCCCGGGCGTATGTTGCTTACTTTTTCTTTGTTTGACGCTGTAAACAAGGAACTACATCCGCAGGTCAGTATGCACAGTGCTCCTATCAATAATCCTTTGCTTAATGTTTGTTTCATATCTTCGGTTTTTATTTTTATAAGTGCAAAGCTAATCAAAACGATGCTATTGTCCCAAGGATAACCGCTATTTCGGGATAGGAAATTTCCTATAGCTGATAGGGATTTGCCCGACTGGTTCCCTTACATAGGGCGGCAAGTAATTTTTAATTTTCCATTCCCGATGTTTATATCGAAACGGATTTTACCCTATTTTTGCAGCGTTATTCAAAGAAGAGACGATATGATTGCGATAGACTTTACTTCTACTGCCGCTGTGCTGGTTGGGATAAGTGGTATCTTTTGGGTGATTCAGATGTTGTATGTGTTAGGTTTGTACAGTCGTCTGCATCGGCATTTCCGTCGAAAGGAAAATCCGGAACCTACTGAATGGCCTCCGCTTTCGGTGATAGTCGTGACCAAAGATACCGGTGAGGCATTGGAAGAGAATCTGATAGCTCTGTTGGAGCAGGATTATCCGGTGTTTGAAGTTATCGTCGTCAACGACCAGTCGGCTGGTGAAGACGATTTGATACTGAAGCGTCTGTCTGCCGCGTATGCCAATCTGTATATAACCTTTATTCCCGAAACAGCCCGTTATGTGAGCCGGAAGAAATTGGGAGTGGCAATGGGCATCCGTGCCAGCCGTTATGAATGGATAGTAGTCACCAGTCCGTATGCCCGTCCCGAAAGTAAAGAGTGGTTGAAAAGCCTTGCCCGGGAGATGACACCCGAAACCGATGTTGTATTGGGGTATAGTAATTATCGGTATAAAAAAGGATGTTTTGCCCGTCGCGTCATTGCCGATTCGTTTTTTCATTCCTTGCGTTACCTTAGTATGGCACTTGCCGGACATCCCTACATGGGTGTTGGCGATAATCTGGCTTACCGTAAGCAAGCCTATCAGTTGCACAAGGGTTTCAGCGACCACTTGAAATTACAGCGGGGGGACGACGATTTGCTGGTGAATGCCATTGCCAACGGAAGGAATACCCGTGTGGCACGAGACAAGGAGAGCATTGTGCGTTTGCCGGTGCCGGCTTTCAAGCAGACTTGGCGGGAAGAGAAGATGGGCGCTTTGGCTACGGCACATTTCTATCGGGGCATGATGCCTTTGTTCAATGCCTTGGAGACAGGAACGTGCGCCTTGTTCCATCTGGCTTGTGTCGCGGCTTTGGTTATAGGCGTGATGCATGAAGAATGGATTGTTGCAGGCATGGCGGTCGCTTTATGGCTGGTCCGTTTCCTTACGGTGATGCACGTGTGGTATCATACGGCATGGGATTTGGGAGAAAAGTTCGGGTTGTTCTTGCCTGTATTCGATGTATTGCGTCCGTACTGGAGCTTTATCCGTCATATTCGTTTCGCCTTTTGCCGGAAAGAAGTCTTCTTGCGGAAATGATTACCGGTTGAAGAGCTCGAAGGTGAATTTGCAGCCCACGGAAGTGAACTTGCCTTGTTCGTTGCCGATAAATACACCGAAATCGAAAAGATGTGTGCCTATTCCATAGCCTAATTCGATGTACGGATTAAGGTGAGGCATGAAGAGGATGCCTGCGTAGATACGTTCTTTTTGGATGAAAGAAAGCAGGCGACCTACGGGATAAAGCAGTAGGAAAGGCGTTTCGTAGGTCATGTTGCCACGGATATAATGACGTGAAGCATTGTACCAGCGCGAGTCGAGCATCTGGAAAGTGCCTCCGATATCGTCGTTCCATCCTTGCGGTAGGTTGCGGTTGGCAAAATTAACATAATCTACGAAGTACATATTTTCTTGATTGCTGAAGAATCCTCCCCCTATGTGGTAAGCGATGGTATGCAAGCCGCGTATGCGGATTTCCTGTTCGGCGGAGATTTCGAAACGTTCATATTCCCCCGAATCATCAAGTACGCGGATGCCTCGTTCGTAGTCGATAAGGAAAGTCGGATAGCGTGAACCGACATTTACCTTACGGTTGCCGTTGGCGTAGTAATAATACATGCCCGGTGTCCATTCGATGCGCAGGCGGGGCGCAAAGCTGTTGTAGTGCAGGCGTACCCGTTCTGCCACTTCAGGGGTTCCGTTGACGGCATGACGCCAGTGCATCGAAATACCGGTCCAAAGCGTCAGTCCGTTGATGATTTCAATGTTGTGCGAGATATTGAGATACACATCCTTAAAATAGTCCAGGTTCAGTCCGTCGAAACTGAAGGTGCTGTCGGGTTGTGCCTGTAGCTGGTCGAGCACGACACTACTGTAAATGCGGTTACCGTTTCCTGCACTTAAATAGATGGAACCGTGTTTGCGGGGATTGTAGACATATTCGCCGTCGATTTTGGCATAAAATTCTTTTTTGGTAAAGTTATAACCGATTTGCGGCACCAAGTGAAGCAGTTTGCCGTTGTGGAAAAGTTTGTTGTACTTGAATTCTTGTCGGTATGAAATGCCGTTTCGGTGGCTGTAGCTTATCAATAGCGGATTGATAAGCGGTGAGCAGGATATGTTTCCTACCTTATTAAAATCGATGTTGTAGCTGCTTATCAAGGCGTCTCCCATTTGTCCGAGCAATACCAGGTTCTTCTTGAATTTGGTCGGGGGAGCCTTTAGGGTATCTTCCGGGCTTATCCGGTGACGTGCGTCGTATGCCCGGTAAAGGCTGTCTTCCTGGTCGCTAAGCGGCAAGGGACGTATGCGGGCAAACGAATCGCGGTTATGCATCAGGCGGGTTGTGTCGCAGGTCAGTGTGTACGAGTCGGTAAGGTTATAATGCTTTTGGTCTTTCGACAGCCATTTTTGGGGATTCGTTTGTTTGTCCTTGAACTTGATTTCTTCATAATCGAGCCAGCCTGTATAATTCATTTCCAGGTTATTCCGCAGGAACTTGAATATGACATCCAGATTCATTGTGCGGGGAAGGTATTTGGTCTCGGGCGTATCGCCCATGTGCATGGTGACATGAAAAGTTATCAGGTCATATTTCCCCCGGAAGTCCAGGTAACGGATGGTCCAGTCATCGGAAGATACCCAGCACGAGCCTTCCAGCAGTTGGGTACTGGGATAGCGTGGGATGATGCGTAGCTTATAGATTTTCCCGTTACGCCGGTAAGCAATCGAGTCGAGCAGGTAATGATAGTGTATGCTCGACTCTTCGTTGAGCGGAGAAAGTACCTTGTCTTCCATGATGGAAGGGGCATAGAGGTTGAATTTCAGGAAATCCAGGATGTCAAAAAAGCGGCTTTCGCTTCCCGGGAAGGTTGTTGACATGGCTTGCACTTTCCGGTCGTAGATATTGGGAGCGGTGTAATGCAGTTTGCTGATAGATTCGTGGATATAGGTGTTTACGCCTTTCTCGAAGCGGAACATCGACGGGATGTATTTGATGATGCGGTTTTGCTTATGAATCTGCAGCATGCCTTTCAGGTAGAGGTCGGCTTTATATTCTTCCACTTCGGTGGCATAAAGAGTAGCAGCCTGGAATATATGTGTCAGGATGGAGTCGGGAGCAAAGGTTTTGGGTGGTAAAGATTCCTTGGCAGAATAAGTATTCTCTCCCCACACCGGACACGTTGCACACAGCAACAAAAGTCCCATCCAGCGTATGAAACCATATATAATTTTTATATTTGCCATTTATAAAGGCAAATATATAATAAATCCACGTGTCATCGGATGATTTTTTAAGGATTAAAATAAAGATTTTCATTTTTTCTTACTACCTTTGTGCTCCACAACATCGTTTTATAGCATCTATGGTAAAGAAGGAACTTACAGAAGCAGAGATTGCCGAAAGTATCCCCGATTTATGGCAACCTCTAACAGAGGCGCAACGTGAATATCTTGCGCAGAACTTTACGATTCAGAAATACAAGAAAAACGAAGTCATCTATTGTGAAGGTGAGACTCCGCAATACATGATGTGTCTGCTGAATGGTAAAGTGAAAATTTACAAGGACGGCGTCGGCGGGCGTAGTCAGATTATCCGTGTAGTAAAGAATAAGGAATACTTTGCTTACCGTGCTTATTTTGCCAAAGAGAATTTTGTAACGGCAGCAGCTGCTTTCGAACCTTGTACAATGTGTCTGGTACCCATGACGGTTATCGAAGACCTGGTAAGGCAGAACTCGGAACTGGCGATGTTTTTCATTCGGCAGCTGTCTAAAGACTTGGGGATTTCTGATGCGCGTACGGTAAACCTGACACAAAAGCATATCCGCGGGCGTCTTGCCGAGTCGCTCTTGTTCTTGAAAGATACCTACGGACTGGAAGAAGACCAATGTACGCTGAGCATTTACCTGTCGCGTGAGGACCTTGCCAATCTGTCGAACATGACTACCTCGAATGCTATCCGTACGTTGTCGAACTTCGCTGCCGAGAAGCTGATTATCATCGATGGACGTAAAATCAAGATTGTAGACGAAGAAAAACTGAAGAAAATCAGTAAAATCGGGTAACTCTTTTCCCGCTATACATATTATTATATAAGAGTTTGTCGCCACAGCTTACACAGATTGGGGAAATTCTTTTTCGGTTCCCGTATCTGTGTAAGCTGTGGTTATTTTTTCATCGATGCGACGAAGTGTGAGATAATCTGATAGAGTTTCTTCAGGTCGGTTTCTTCTCCGCAAGCGGTTTCCAGCGGACAGAATCCTGTCTGCTGGCGGTTGATGATATGAGGCACTTCCTGTGCGAAAGAAAGTTTCACTCCGTATTGCTCGAACAGGTTACGGGCAGGTGTGCTCACTACATCGGTATAGACTTCCTTCATTCCGCCCAGTATCATCAGGGCGGCAGCGCCTTTGCCTATAACCTTGTCGGCAATGGAAGCTCCTTCCATAAAGGCAGGGTCGGTTTGGTAAAGCTCGAACAAGTCGGCTACACCGCGCTGCGTATAGGTGCGCGTCTCGCCGTGGTTGGCGATGACGCACGAATAGTTTCCGGCATGGAGCCGGTCAATCAGTTCTTTCATCATAGGGTTTCCTGTTTCAGTTTTTCCACATACGCGTCAATGCGCTGCATCTCGTGGGGGATGTCGATGTATTGCGGGCAGTGCGGATTGCATTGCTTGCATCCGATACAGTGGGATGCCTGGCGCAGGCGGGGCACACTGCGGTCGTATCCTATCAGGAAAGCACGCCGTGCCTTGGCGTAGTTCTCATCCAGTTTGCTTTGCGGGATATTGCCTTCGTTCACACATTTATTATAATGCAGCAATACACCTGGAATGTCGATACCATAGGGGCAAGGCATGCAGTACTGGCAGTTGTTGCACGGGATGGTGGGGTATTCACGCATCAGCTCGGCTGTATCCAGCAGGAACTGCTGTTCTTCCTGCGTAAGCGGCACCAGTGGCGAGTAAGTGCGGATATTGTCTTGCAGGTGTTCTATGTAAGTCATGCCGCTTAGTACGGTCAGAATCATGGGCGGTGTGCCGGCAAAGCGGAATGCCCACGAGGCCACACTTCCTTCCGGGTTGCGTGTCTTCAGACGTGCCACGATGTGCTCAGGCACCTTTGACAGGCGGCCTCCTTGCAGTGGTTCCATGATGACCATCGGGATATGGCGTTTGGCGATTTCGGCATACAGGTAGTCGGCATTGACGTTGCCGGGGGTGGCATGCAGCCAGTCGGAGTAGTTCAGCTGAATCTGGATGAAATCCCAGTGCACCTGTTCGTGGTATGCCAGTATCTTGTCGAATTCTTCCTTGCTGCCGTGGAACGACCAGCCCAAGTGGCGGATGCGTCCGGCTTCCCGCTCTTTTACCAGATAGTCCAGCAAGCCGTTGTCGAGGAAACGGGTCTGGAAACTCCGCTTGCCCGTATTGCCCAGCGAGTGGAGCAGGTAATAGTCGATGTAGTCCACCTGCAGTTTCTTCATCGAGTCGTGATACATCTTTACGCTCGATTCGAAATCCGAGCGGTCGAAGTTCGACATCTTGGTCGCGATGAAATACTTGTCGCGCGGATGGCGTTTCAGCGCGATGCCGGTAGAAGTTTCCGACCATCCCTGCACATATACCGGAGCCGTATCGAAGTAGTTCACTCCGTGTTCGATGGCATAGTCTATCAGGTGGTTCACTTCTTCCTGGTCGATGACGTTTCCGCCCTTTTCCGGAGCCGGAAGCGTAGGCCAGCGCATACAGCCATAGCCTAATATGGACACATGGTCTTCCGAAGGCGGGAAGTTACGGTAAGTCATCTTGCCGGTCGGCACAGGGCTTTCGGCTGAGGTTTCGGTTGTTTCTTTGGGTTTGCATCCCGACAGGGCTACGGCCGTACCTGCGGTACTGATGCCGACTATTTTCAGGAAATCCCTTCGGTTCATGCGGTTATCTTGTTTCTCCATAATTGCTTGAAATGTTTACGTTGTCGGTTAAATGATTCGGTGCACTTCGTGACCTTCTACATAGATGGCGCTGAGCGGACGGGCGGGACACAGGTTCTCGCAAGCTCCACATCCGATGCAACGCTCGGTGTCTACTGCCGGAATCTTGGGCGATTCGGGATTGGACGGGTCGGAAGCTATCATCATGATGGCTCCCGTCGGGCAGTGGCGGGCGCAGTTGCCGCATTCCTGTCCGTCGGTAAGCGGGATGCACCGCTCTTTCACCCATACGGCATGGCCTATCTGGATGGCGGACTTTTCTGCCTTGTCTATCTTCAGGATGGCACCTGCCGGACATACGTCGGCACACAGGGTACATTCGGGGCGGCAATAACCGCGTTCGTACGACATGGTGGGCTGCATGAACGTGTCGAGCGAGTTCGAAGGACGCAGCACTTCATTGGGACATGCCGATACGCAAAGCTGGCAGGCGGTGCAGTGCTGATACATGTGGCGTGCGCTTTGCGAACCCGGCGGGGTGATGGGAGTCTGCCGTTTGGGTGCTTGTTTGTCGATGATGTCTGCCAGTCCGCCGTCCAGCTTGATGATTTCGGCTTTCTTCACGGCCTGTGCCTTTGCCGAGGCTGCCAGCAGCAGCAACGAGCCTGCCAGCACCTCACGGCGTCCCTTGTCCTTCGGTTGCGAAGAGGCGGGCTGTTCTGTAGCGTCTGTTTTCTTCCCGTAAGCGAACCGGTAGTGGATAGCATCGTGCTTGCACTGGCCGAGGCAATCGAAGCAGGTGACGCACCGGCTGTAATCTACTTTCATGTTCGGGATATCGATGCAGGCGGCTTTGCAATGGCGGGCGCACAGCGTGCATTTCTTACACTTCTCCTTGTCTACTATTATGCGGAACAAGGCAAAACGCGAGACGAACCCCAGCACCGTGCCCACCGGACAGATGGTGTTGCAATAGGTGCGTCCGTTTTTCCAAGCCAGGATGCCGATGGCGACAACCATCAGCAGCGTCACGATGAATGTCGGAAGGCTTTTCAGCCACGTGCTTGTGCTGTATAAGGCATAACTGTCCATGCGTTCGGCAAAATAGGCAAGCACGTTATTCGCTCCGATCCATACGGGTTGGAAGAACTGGTTTGCCATGCGGCCGTAAGTGGCATAGGGGTCGAGCAACGCCGCGAGGGCATGAATGCCTGCGACAAGCGCCACGACCAGTACGGCAAGCATCACGTAACGCAGTACGTTCTTAGCTTTCGAATACGTGTAAGGAAGTTTTTTCTTTCCGCGTCCCAGGCGTGCCACGATGTCTTGAAAAATGCCCAGCGGGCAAATGACCGAGCAATACACCCGTCCGCACACGAAGGTGAGAATCAATAAAAAAAGAATGATACCGGCATTGAGAGCCAATACAGCCGGCAAAAATTGAATTTTAGCCATCCATCCCAGCCACGTGTGCAAGGTTCCGGTAAAGTCGAGAAACAGCAAGGTCAACGCGCAGATAGACAGAACGGCTACTACCTGTCTGATTTTTTGCAACATGATGATGTGTTTTATGTAATTTCCGATTGCAAAAATAGAAGAATTTGCTTTTTGTGATACAAGGGTAGAATTAAAACTTTCTTAATGTCAATAATTTATATCGGTTCTAAGTTGAATGCCGGATGCATGTCGTTACAGGAAATAAGAAAGGCTAGTTGATGTTTCAACCAGCCTTTCTTGTTGAGGTCCCTGGCGGATTCGAACCGCCGTGCACGGTTTTGCAGACCGCTGACTAAGCCACTCATCCAAGGAACCATTCTGATTATGTTCTTGCACTATGTTTCTCAAATGCGTTGCAAAGGTAGGACTATTTTTTGAATCTGCAATACTTTTCGCTGTTTTTTTTCGTTTTTCCTAAAATAATCGTCCGAAAGACAGACCGGCATACAACCGGTAAAGAGTTGGTGTTGCGATAATGTATTACGTGAATGAAACTCTATACCTCTGTATTTGTTTTTATTGACAGGTAATTAAGAAGCATATATTACTTTATTATATTCTGTTTGCAGGCTATGTTATTTTTATGTCCTCCAATCGGAAAACGTACGTCCTCCAATCGGGGGATATACGTTTTCCATACGTGGGACGTACGTCCTCCGTATGGAGGACATAAAAGTAAGCTGTCTACAGAGACATTCTTATTTATCCGAAAATTTGAACATTCTGCTGATGAAGCGTTTCTTTTGTTCTATATTTGGATGGACATAAAGGTAGAGAGTAGTTGAAATATTTGAATGACCTAAAGGACGCTGCTTAACATTGCCACTCCATTTTCAGTAAAAGCATAGGGTAATTTCCTTGCCCCCATTATAATGGAATTGGATGTCGCAAAATGCGATTTCCAATATTTCAATCAAAATTATACAATCCCCAGTATTTATTGAAAGATTACCTTATCTTGTCTAGACGCAAAAGTAATATAATTATCTGAGAAAGCACAACCGACGAGTTGTATCTTTAAAAAAATGTTTCTTACCTATTAAAGTCTGAAACTTAGGGCGTTGTGCCGGGTAATTCAAAAGGGAGGGGGAGGGGTCGTATTTGAGTCGTAAAAGGGTAGCGCAACCCGCCCTTTCGGTTTATGGAGCGGGCTGCGCTTGCTTATCGGTGTGCATCAAAAGGGTACATATACAGAGAAAGTCAGGTCGGAGAAGTGTCCGGTTCTTCCGTTGGCGGCGCCTTTATTGAAGTGCTTCAGTACGTCGAGGCATCCGTATGGGTAGGTGAGTCCCCGCTCGCAATGTTTTCCCGAAAACATGTTTTTACAGAGCAAACCTGTATCCTAAGGAAAAACCGTAAAAGCGTGGATTTTGTCCGTGCAGGAAATTTTGATAGGTATGGAATCCTATGCAGACCTGCTTGTATTCGGCTCCTATTCCGGCAGCGGCACCGAAGTCGCACAGATTTGATACGCTGAATTGTCCGTACGGTCCTGCGTTGATGTCTATCTGTACGTTTTTAATCGGTATGCGGTAAGAGGCGTATAGTGGAATCATGCAATAGTTGGCTTTGCCCATAAAACCTTCATCGGCACGAATGTACGAGAGTACGGGTACGATGTGGAATTGTTTCACTATTTGGAAGGAAGCTGCCACTCCGATTTCAAATCCCGGGTTTGGGCTGTATGCTCCTACATCATTCAATGTATATCCTATCCGTGGTTCGAGTTCGATTGTTTTCGTTCCACCAAATGCAGGCAATGTAATTACGGAGAATGCCACAAGTAATAAGAATAATAACTTTTTCATTTTGATTGTTGTTTAAATGGTTTGTTCTCATAAATCCGTGTGGCAAAATTAATGGCTTTTCCTGATAGAGAAAAAGGAATATCAGTTTTAGATATAGACAAGCCCGTATTGATAATCAATGGTTTACAAGAAAATATCTATACGGATGCTTTTGAATGTCAGTTTAATTCCCCGATCAAATAGTCTAACAGGCTGGTTTGTGGCGGCAGGGTGATATTCAGCTTCTGCCGCAGACGCAGGTTCTTGGTGTAAATCGTATTGGGGTTTACTCCTAAGAGCTTTGCCGAGTCGTTTCCGTCGAATCCCAGTAGGTAGAAGCAGCAATAGTTCCATTCGGATTCGCTGATGTCGGGATACCGTTCCAGCACATAACTTTTGAGATTGGGATAGATTTCGTTCACTTCGCTTGTGATTTGTGTCCAAAGTTCTTTGTTGAGCAGGAGCTTTTCGTTGGTATGTGTCCGGGTAAGCTTCTGCAGCTTTTTATAAATGGCGGAACGGGTCAGGATGTCTCTTTTCAGTTTGACGTGCATCTCTTTCAGCAGGCTGATTTCTGTCTGCAATCGTCCTATCTGTTCCTTTCCCTTTTCAGAGTCTTTCAGCAAAGCCTCCTTTTGCCGGATGTCCAGAAACAACTGTTGGGTCTGTCTTTTCAGTTGGATGGTTTCAGCCTGTTGGCAGACAAGTTTCTTTTCGTTTTGCTTTTTCTGCCGGTAGACGATAAAGGCGGAGCAGAACACCAAGGCGAGCGATATAAGGACAAGGGTCGTGTATTTCAGTTTCAACTCGGTGTTTTCGTTTTTCAAGCGGACGGTAGTATACCGCTTTTCCAGTTCTGCCGTATGGTTTTTATTTGTCTCTATGATTATATCACTTTGAATCTTTATGAGGTGTTTCAAGTGCGCCAATGCCGCTGCAGTGTCTTTTTCTTGCAAGGCTATTTGGTAGTCAAAATAACTTTTTTCCGTTGAGGCTTCGCTCCAGTCTTCTTCGGAAACTTTTGCCAATGTAGCTTTTGCATTGTCTGTATCTCCCATACTAAGGTATAAATCGCACAAGGCAATGTAGTCCGGTAAAGTGTCTTTCGATTGTTTTATTGACCGGGAGAGGTATTTTTCCGCTTGCTTATAGTCCTTGTTTATCAGATACAGGTTTCCGTATGCATTGAGTATGGAGCTGTACATCTCGTTGTCATTCAGGGTAGAAGCGATGGAGTCGGCTTTCCGGATGATTCGGAAAGCCAATGCAAGGGAATCGCTTAGGGCATATTGTCGGGATAAGTCCCTTAAGGCGCAAGCATGGCTCCGCTCGTTTCCTGCTTCGTGGAAATAGGTGGCGGCTTGTCTGAACTTCTCGATAGAGAGTGGAAAATGGAACTGCAATTCGTACAGGCTGCCCATGTGCGAGCAGGCATAACCCATGACGTTGTATTCCCGGCTCCGTTCGGCGAGCATGAAAGCATCGGTATAGGCTTTGATGGCAGAGTCGGGTTCTTGCTCGTTGGCGTAGGCTTCTCCTAAGAACAGTTTTGCCTGTCCCTGCTCTTCGGGGGTGCCGTGCTTCCCGTACCAGTCTGCCGCATATTTCCAGTCGAATACGGGGAGAGGGTTTAAGGGGATGTGATAGGATAGCTTGCCGTAAATCATGCACCAGCGTGCGAAGCTTTCGTCGCTTAGTGTGTCCCGCTCTAATGCTGCGATAAGGGTATAGGCACTGTCCGGATTGTCTGCCAGCAATAGGCTCGCGCGGTCTAATGTCTTTTCGGAGTACGTCCCGTGTCTGCTACATCCGATAGCGGAGACAAGAAAAAGCAGACAAATGAAAAATGCCGTATGCTTCATAACTTCAGTGTTTGGTCTGTCGGTATATAAAATCCGGAGCCAAAATTAATGATTTTGCCTGAAATGGAAAAAGAGACATAGATTTCAGATATAGACAAACCCGTATTGAGAATCAGATGCTTATGGGGAAATATCTATACACGGGCGTCTGATTCATTTCTTTTTCGCTTTCCGGCATCCTGCGCATCCGCATCCACATCCGCAATCGGTCTGTCCCGGTTTCTTCTTCTTGAAGAACTTCAGGAAATGCCGTCCTGCATAAACGACGCAAAGCGCTACGATGATGTATACAAGGATATTCTGAATGTCCATGGGGTTTTGAGTTTTTGAGTTTTTTAGTTGACAAGTTGACGAGTTGACAAGTTGACAAGGTTTTTTTAAAATAAACACAGAGACACGGAGACACAGAGAAATAAATTATTTAATCTGTGTAATCTGTGGTGAAAAAATCCGCGTTTCAACTGATACCTTGTCAACTTGTCAACTGATACCTTGTTAACTTGTCAACTGATACCTTGTCAACTTGTCAACTGATACCTTGTCACCTGTTTACACAAACAGGCTTCCTATCTGATAGGTCAGGAAAGAGACTATCCAGGCTAATGCCGTGGTATAGCAGGCGGCGAAGGCTGCCCATTTCCAACTTCCCGACTCGTTCTTGATGGCGGCTATCGTGGCGATACACGGGAAGTATATCAGCACGAAGAGCATGTAGCCGTATGCCACCAACGGGGTGATGGGGATACGTTCGGAGAGGTTGACGTTTTCGATGTCCTCCTCATTGGTATAGAGCACACCCAGCGTACTTACTACCAGCTCTTTGGCTCCGATGCCCGAGAGGATACCGATGCCCATCTTCCAGTCGAAGCCCAGCGGCTCGATGGCGGGCTCGATGGCTTTGCCTATCTGACCGATGTAAGAGTTCTCCTGTTGTTCGGCGGTGGTTTCGTATCGGTTATGGTTCGGATAGTAGCCGAGGAACCAGATGATGATGGACGCTATCATGATGATGCCTCCCATCTTCTTGAGGTATTGCGCGCCTTTTTCCCACGTGTGGCGTGCCACCGATTTTGCCGTAGGCATACGGTAGGGAGGAAGTTCCATGACGAAAGGAGCGTCTTCGCCCTTCACCAGAAACTTGCTGAAGATGCGCGCCATGAGCACGGCAAGCAGGATGCCGATGGCATAGAGCGAGAGCAATACCAGGCTGGCATGGCTGGGGAAGAACGCGCCTATCAGCACCAGGTAGATGGGCAGGCGGGCACTGCACGACATCAACGGGTTGATGAGCATCGTGACCAGGCGTGCCTTACGGCTCTCGATGATGCGCGAAGCCATAATGGCGGGCACATTGCATCCGAAGCCCATGATGAGCGGGATAAATGACTTGCCGTGCAAGCCCATCTTGTGCATGATTTTATCCATGATGAAAGCGGCGCGTGCCATATAGCCCGTATCTTCCATGAACGAGATGAAGATGTAGAGCAACAGGATGTTGGGCAGGAACACGATGACTCCTCCCACACCGCCGATGATACCATCGATGACCAAATCCTTGAGCGGCCCTGCAGGCATGTAGGTCTCTGCCAGCGAGCCGATGGCACCTACCAGCCATTCAATCCACTCCTGCGGGTAAGCGCCGAGGATGAAGGTGCACTCGAACATGATATAAAGGAAGAGGAAGAAGATGGGGAAGCCCCATATCTTATGGGTCACGATGCTGTCTACCACGCGGGTGAACGCTTCGGTATTCTGATTCTTTTCCACGTAAGTCTCTTTGAGCGCGCCCGATATAAAGCCGTATTTGGCATCGGTTATCGCCTGTTCGCTGTCCTCGTTCATCACCTGGCGGATACGCTCGGCCTCTTTGTCGCGTATTTGCATCACTTCCTTTCCGTTGGGCAGGGTGGCGATGATGTGTTGTTCGATGTCTTTGTCGTTCTCCAGCAGCTTGATGGCAAGAAAACGGGTGGAATACTTGTAGCGGATGTTCTCGTTCTTGCAGATTTCCTTCTTTACGGCGTCGATGCTCCGCTCCAGTTCCGGGCCGTGGTTGATGTGGATATGGCGGATGTAATTCTTCGAGTCGAACTCTTGCACTTCCTCTTTCTTGGTCCCGAACTTATGGTCGGGCGCGTATTGGTCATGCCATTGGCGAAGCTCGCGCAGGGCTTCGTCCTTGATTTCGTCTTTTTGCCCCATGAAGTCGGCACCCTCGTACAGGCCGATGATGACGTGGAACAAGGTGTCGATGCCTTTGCCCGTGCGGCTTACGGTAGGCACCATCGGCACGCCCAGCAATTGGCCCAGCTTGATATGGTCGAGTGTGTTTCCGCTGTGCTCCAGCGCATCGTACATGTTGAGCGCCACGACCATCCGCACGTTCATGTCGATAAGCTGGGTGGTGAGGTATAGGTTGCGCTCCAGGTTGCCCGCATCCACTACGTTGATGATGACATCGGGCGTCTCTTCGATGATGTGCTTACGCACGTAGAGTTCCTCGGGACTGTATGCCGAGAGCGAATAAGTGCCCGGCAAGTCGACCAGCCTGAAGTGGTATCCCTGGAAATCGAAATGCCCTTCTTTGGCGTCTACCGTCACGCCGCTGTAGTTTCCTACATGTTCGTGTGCGCCCGAAGCCACATTGAAGAGCGATGTCTTTCCGCAGTTGGGATTTCCCACCAGCGCCACGTTGATGGTGCGCCGTTTGCCCTGCGCTATTTCTCTTAGCTTTTCTTCGGGTACGGGGATGTCTTCCGCTATCGGGTCCAGCACTTCGTTTTCCTTCATAGAGGCGCGTGCTTCCTCTTCGCTCACCACTTCGATCATGGCCGCTTCCTGGCGGCGTAATGATATTTCGTATCCCATAATCTTGTATTTGATGGGATCTTTCAGGGGTGCGTTCAGGAGTACCTCTACTGTTTTTCCTTTGATGAAGCCCATCTCGATGATGCGGCGGCGGAATCCTCCGTGTCCCATCACCTTGATGATGACTCCTTTTTCTCCTGTTTTAAGTTCTGATAGTCTCATGGTTTTTGTTTATTTGGACGCAAAGATATAGGATAGATTTTTGCTATGCAAGTTATTTAGATTGTTTTTAAATAGAAACGCAAACGGGTTGCATTTTGTAATTTCTTTTGTCTACGTGCAGAGATGAATGCATATACGTGCGCAGGTCATTGCATATAGGTGCGTAGGTGAATGCACATAGGTGCGTGGGGCATTGCATATAGTCAGGTATTTTTTGTATCTTTGCTTTATGTTTCAGAAGAAGATTATGCAGTATATCCGCGATAAGGCCTTGTTTGCGGAAGGAGACAAACTTATTGTGGCACTGAGCGGGGGAGCCGACTCGGTGGCTTTGTTGCGTGTGTTAAACCAATTGGGATACCGGTGTGTGGCGGCTCATTGCAATTTCCGTTTGCGCGGGACCGAGTCGGACAGGGATGAGGCTTTCGTGCGCGATTTGTGTGCCCGACTGGACATACCCTTGCGTGTGACCGCTTTCGACACGAAGGCATACGCCGCCCGGAAGCGTATTTCGATAGAGATGGCTGCCCGCGAGTTGCGTTATGGCCGGTTCGAGGAAATCAGAAAGGAAGAAGGGGCGCAAGCCATAGCCGTGGCTCATCATCGCGACGATAGTGTAGAGACTTTCCTGCTGAATCTGGTGCGGGGAACAGGCATTCAGGGTTTGCGGGGCATCGCTCCCAAGAACGGTTATGTGGTGCGCCCGTTGCTGGAAGTGAGCCGGGCGGATATCCTGGCTTATCTGGAGGAATTGGGACAAGGCTATGTGACCGACAGCACCAACGGGCAAGACCTGTTCATGCGGAACAAGATACGTCTGGACGTGATTCCCTTGTTGAAGGAAATCAATCCGTCGGTAAGCGAGACGTTGGCAGAGACCGCCCGCCGTCTTTCCGAAGTAGAACGGGTTTACCGTTCGGCCATGGAGGAAGCGTGCGGCAGGGTAAAGGATGCGGAGGGACGTATCTGTATCGCTCGTTTGTGTCGGGAGGTCGCTCCGCAGGCGGTATTGTTCGAATTGTTGCATCCGCTGGGGTTCAACGCGGCGCAGTTGAACGACATTTACCGGAGCTTGGAAGCCGAGCCGGGCAGGTTGTTCTACTCGGCAGGATATGTCGTTTTGCGCGACCGTGAGTATCTGTTGGTGAAAAAGCGTGAGGCGGAGGATTCCGGTCTGAGCCTGCAACAGGAGCTTATCGAAGTGAAGCCGGGATTCCGGGTACCACATGATGCCTGCACCGCTTACCTGGATGCCTCGAAGGTAAAGGCTCCGTTGATGTTGCGCAAATGGCAGGCGGGCGACAAGTTCATTCCTTTCGGTATGCGTGGTTTCAAGAAAGTGCGCGACTATCTGCGCGACCGCAAGTATTCCTTATTTGATAAGGAGAACCAGTACGTGGTATGTGCCGGCGAAGACATCGTCTGGCTGGTGAACGAGCGTACCGATAACCGTTTTCGGGTAACGGAGCATACCCGCCAAGTACTTGTGCTGAGGGTAAAAAAAGATACTCCAGCCTCAGAATAGAAAAGACCCCGCTGCCCATACCGGGAAAACGGGGTCATGTTGTTGTTTGCTCTTTGCAACTATGATAGAATCAAAACGTTGCCTTGTTCAAGTCGGCGGAAATCTTGCGTATGCATCTTGCCAGTTTGTCGTATTGCATCCGGCTGGCGTTGCGTCGCCCCGTGAGGTACTGGTTCATCTGGGTGTAGTTGATCCCTGCCATTTCAGCAATCTTCTTTGCGTTGAAGCAGCTGAAATAGTCGAAGAACGAGCGCAGGTCATACTTGAACACATAGTCGTACTCAGGTATCACCTTACCGTCCTTGGCGTACTCTTCGCGAAGCTCCTTACAAGCTGTGTAGAAATCTTCTATTGCTTCTTCGGATGTGTCACCATAGCCGCAAGCACCGAAGTCTTTCTCGTCGTCTTCAATGTAGCAGTCAAACTTTCCTTCGCAAGTCATTTCGAGGGTAACGGTCAAAGTTTCTTTTTCGTTTGCCATAATGATACGGGTATTAATGATGTTGATACAAGCCTTGAAATTAATCGGGCGAAACGCATCGCTGATAAGGGGCGAATATGCCCGGGCAGTATTATTGCCCGAGCAACTTTCGCCGCAGTTTCCTCTCCACGCCGGAAGAAAGTTCTCTGGCCCCATGTCTGGGTACGCTTTCCGTGTTTCCTGTAATGGGACTGTACCAAAGATCATGTCTACCACCGTGTCGAACCAAGCGACACCCGGCCGCTTCCAGTTCCTTTACGAATTGTTTCGTTTTCATAATTTCAAAGAGCTTGTAAACAACAATACGAAGATAAACAATAATATAGCATTATGCAAGTGTATTGTTATATTTTTATGTAGCACAATTAATATTTAACATTTTAAGAAGTATGGCTAAGTACAGCAAGGAAATGATAACAGCCTGTGCCGACTGGGTTCGGGAGAACGGGCTGATGGATTACGGTGGCGCAACCCTTACCGATTTCTGTGCCCATTTCTCGTTCGACAACCACGCTGGTACGATTCTTAGTTTTAGTGTAGCCATATTCTTAACTGTTTAATTATTTTCCGACAATAAGAACCCCTTAAAATGGCTTCCGACAATGATTCCGACAACGATATTTTGCCGCCCGTGGAAACAAGGTGTTAAAAGTATCTTTTGGTAAGTTATTGAAACCCACAAAAAAAAGATACTCCAGCCATTCTCTAATGGTTGGAGTATCACAACACAAAAACTAAACTAGACTTAACTAAACTATTCAATAAGAAGTTTCACAACTTCTGTTGTTATTATGTACTTGGCAAATATAAGTCTTAAATTTAGAAGCGGCAAACTAAATGAAAGAAAAACACCTTTCATGCCTGTTAAAGAAGATTAAATCTTCGAATATATTTAAACAATATGTTCGTTAACATAGTTTTGGAGCTCTTGCTTGTAACTATCGGATACCGGTATGTAGGCTTTTCCGAAAACAATGCGTCCTTTGTCGATAATTTTTATTTTCTGTTTTTGCACGATGAACGAGCGGTGCACCCGTATGAACTGGCTGGCGGGCAGCTTCTCTTCCATTGCCCGCATGCTGATGAGGGAAAGGACAGGTTTGTCGGCTCCTTCCAGATGAATCTTGATGTAGTCTTTCAGTCCTTCGATGTACAGAATTTTGTCCAGCTCGATTTGCACCAGCTTGTAGTCGCTTTTCACATAAATGTATTTCTCCGTTTTGTCCGGTACGGAAGGGGAGTCGGCTTTTTGCTGGAGTTCGAACCAATGGATGGCTTTGTTCACCGCCTCCATGAAGTCGGGATAACTGATAGGTTTTAGCAGGTAATCGAGCGCATTGACCCGGTATCCGTCGATGGCATACTGGTCGAATGCCGTGGTGAAGACAATGCGGGTATTATCAGACACCATGCGTGAAAACTCCAGCCCGTTGAGTTCGGGCATCTGGATGTCGAGAAAGAGCAGGTCGACAGGATGGTCGGGCAATGACTTCATGGCTTGCACGGCACTCGAGTAGGTGCCGCACAAGGTCAGTGCCGGCGTTTTCTTCACATAGCTTTCCAGCAGGCCCAGAGCCAAAGGCTCGTCATCGATGATTGCACAACGTAAGTTCATAATGCGGATAGGGGTAAGATTAAAGGGTTATACTGTATGGGGTATCTGGATGCATAGCGCGGAGACATATTCCATACCTTCGGCGGATACGCCCCGTTTCCATTGGTAATGTCCGGGATAGACCAGCTCCAGGCGTTTGCTTACCTGCTCCAGTCCGATGCCCGACCCGCTTTTGTCGGTGCGGGTCTTCGGGTAATTGCTGTTGCGTATCGTGCAGCAGATGTCTTCTTCGGTTTCTGCAATGGAAATCGAGATGAAGCTGGGATGAGTAGGGGATATGCCGTGCTTGAATGCGTTTTCTATCAGGGAAATGAACATCAGCGGCGCGATGGGTGTCTGGCTCTCCGGCTTGATGTCGAACGAAGTCTCGATTCTGACTTGCGGAGAGACACGGATGCGCATCAGCTCGATGTAGTTCCGGATGAAATCGATTTCCTTGCTTAGGGGGACAAACATCTGCTGGTTGTCGTAGAGCACATAACGCAATAATTTGCTCAGCTCTTGCACCGCCTGTTGCGCCTTGTCGGCATCGAAAGCTATCAGGGCATAGATGTTGTTCAGGGTGTTCAGCAGGAAATGAGGGTTCAACTGGTTGCGCAGGTTTTTCAGCTCGGCTTCGGTACGGCTCTTCACCGCTTCCTGCCGTTCGGCTTCCGCCTTGCTCCACCGGATACTCATCCGGATGGCTACACTCAGTCCGGCTGAGAATATCAGTCCTGCCATGTCGCGCAGGTAGAAGATGTATTGCGGAGGCAGAGGACGGTCCATGTCGAGCGGGGGAGGAGGAGCGACCAGGTTGTTCAGATAGCGGACTACTCCCGTCATGATAAGGATGACAAGGAGGTTGATAAAAAGAAACTGCTTCGGGCGTTCGCGGAAAAGCAGGTAGGGGATGAACAGGAAATAGTTCAGGTAAAAGATGACAAATAAAGAGGCGGGGAAAACACTGTGGTGCACAAAGGCATCCCAGTTGATGGTGCCGTTGTTCCGCTGGGCGAAAAAGAGCGGGAACGCGAAAAACAGTCCCCAGCAAATGATGTGGATGACGGCTTCCAGCGGGCGGCGGGGTATATCGGTTGTTTGTTTCATATATATGAATAGGTAAAAGAATAGGCAAAGATACGTGTTTTTTTGAAAAATCCGGCCACCGGGATAAATCCCAAGCAGCCGGATTAAAGAAACCAAAGTTATGAAGAACAAAGTTATTTTAGACGAACTTTCACAAGCTCGGGCTAAAATCGAAGTAATGTTTCTTATTCATAGCGCAAGGCTTCTATCGGGTCGAGGTCGGCGGCTTTCTTCGCCGGATACCACCCGAAGAATACACCGGTGAACGTGCAGACCGCGAAAGAGAGCAGAACGCTCCACGGCTGGACGAACACGGGCCAGTGGGCTACGGTCTTGATAATGACGCTGGCACCGCATCCCAACAGGACACCGATCAGTCCTCCCGTGATGCTGATGAGCACCGACTCGATGAGGAATTGCGAAAGGATGTCGATGCCTCGCGCTCCTACCGACATGCGCAGACCGATTTCCTTGGTACGTTCGGTCACCGATACATACATGATGTTCATGATGCCGATTCCGCCTACTACCAGCGAGATGCCCGCGATACAGGCAAGCAGGGTGGTCATCAGGTCGGTCGTGGTATTCAGCATCGAGCTGAGCTCCTGCTGGGTACGGATGGTGAAATCATCGTCATCCGTGCTTTTCAGCTTGTGCTCGCGGCGCAAGACGGTCGTAATCTCGTCTACGGCTTCTTCGGTCATATCTTCGGTCAGTGCCGAAGCGAAGATGCCGCTCAAGTAAGTCTGCGCCAGCAAGCGTTTCATCACCGTGGTGTATGGAGACAATACGATATCGTCCTGGTCTTGTCCCATCGAGTTATAGCCTTTCGATTTCAATACGCCGATGACCCGAAGGGGAATCTTGTTGCACCGGATGACTTTCCCGATAGGGTCTGTCCCGTCCGGAAACAAGTTGTCGACAATGGTTTTCCCGATGATGCATACCTTGGCTGCGGTGCGTATGTCGTTGTCGCTGAATGCCTCGCCTTGTTCCACCGTGAGCTGGCGTATTTCCATATAGTCGTTGTTGCATCCGGTCACCGAAGACGGATAGTTGTTCGAGCCGGCTATGAGTTGTCCCGATGAAGACACATTGGGGCTGATGGCGGCAAGGTAGGTGCATTCGTCTCGTAGTTTCTCGTAGTTTTCCAGCTTCAGCGTCTGCATGGAGGAAGGGTCTTGGCGTACTCCGCCCCGCATCTCGGCTCCCGGGTGAATCATAATCATGTTCGAGCCCATCTCCGAAATCTGTTGCTGGATGCTTCGTTTCGAGCCTTGTCCGATGGCAAGCATGGCTATCACCGACGCCACACCGATTATGATGCCCAGCATGGTGAGGAAAGCCCGAAGCTTGTTGTTCGCCAAGGCGCGGACTGCTATTTTGAAAAGGTTTGTTCCGTTCATAGTTATCTGATTCTCATTTTATTTATAGGTGGTCATTCCGTTTCGGTTCCCGGACTCAGGCATCGTCTTCGTCATTCTTGGGCAATGCGGCCAGTGCCTCGGTCGCCGAAAGGACATGTTGGTTTACGGTATCTTCTATCACGTGTCCGTCGCGCAAGCGGATATTACGGCTGCTGTATTGCGAAAGCTCGGGGTTATGGGTGACAAAGATGATGGTGCGCCCTTCGGCATGCAGTTTCTGGAACAGGACCAGGATTTCGAACGAAGTGCGGGTGTCAAGATTTCCGGTAGCTTCATCGGCAAGGATGACCGCCGGATTGTTGACCAGCGCACGGGCTATGGCGACGCGTTGCATCTGTCCGCCCGACATCTGGTTCGACTTATGCTCCAGCCGGTCGCCCAGTCCTACGGCTATCAGGGCCTCGACGGCTCTTCTTTTCCGTTCGGCTGCGCTGACCGAGGGATTGTACATCAAGGGCAGTTCCACATTCTCTACCGCCGTGGTCTTCGGAAGCAGGTTGTAGTTTTGGAATACGAACCCGATTTTCCGGTTGCGCAAGACGGCACGTTGCGATTTGCTCATGGTACGTACCGATACCCCGTCCAGGTAATATTCTCCGCTAGAGGGCGTGTCAAGGCATCCCAAGGTGTTCAGCAAAGTGGATTTTCCTGAACCGGACGTACCCATGATGGTGACGAATTCCCCTTCGCATATCTTGAACGAGATTCCGCGCAAGGCATGTACGGTTTCGTCGCCCACCACAAAGTTACGCTTAATATTTTGTAATTCAATGACTGTTTTGCTCATATTCTGGTAAGAATTATGTTGCCTTGCTTATTTCTTGTCTTTCTTTTTATCGCTTCCCGGAGGGCCTGGCATGAACGGGCTGCGTTCGCCTCCTTCGTCGCTAGTTTCATCCATTTGAGGCATTTCGCTCTTGATGACCGCTTCGGTCACTACCGCCGTGCCTTCGTCGATGCCTTTCACTTCGGTGTACGACCCGTCGCTGATGCCGGTCTGTACCGGATGGGCAATGAATGCATTGTTTTCCAAGGTCCATACCTTATGTTCGCCCGCACAATCCTTGATGGTGCGTCCGCCGGCTATTTCCTTGGTAGGCGTAAAGCGCAAGGCTTTGGCGGGGACGGTCAGCACGTTATCGTGAGTCAGGGTGTAGATGGTCACATTGGCGGTCAGGCGGGGTTTCAGTTTCAGGTCGGGATTGTCGGCGGTAATCACCACTTCGTAAGTCACGACCGTCGATTCGCTGCTCGATGAAGTGCTGCTGCTCGACGAGCTGTTTACACTTCCTAAGCGCACTTGTTTCACTTGGCCTTCGAATACGTCGTCGGGATAAGCGTCGACGGTGAAAGTGACCCGTGCGCCGTCTTCTACCCCTGCGATATCGGCTTCGTCCACATCTGCTACGACCTGCATCTGGGTCAGGTCGGCGGCAATGGTAAACAGGGTCGGCGTTTCGAAGCCGGATGCCACGGTCTGTCCTTCTTCTACGTCTTTGCTGGTGACGATTCCGTCAATCGGTGAAGTGATGGTGGCATACGAGAGGTTTCTTTCCGCTTTCGACAATTCGGCTTGTGTCTGCTCGTAAGTGCTCTTCGCGCGTTGGTAATCATACGTAGACGATTCGTAATCGGTGTCGCTGATGAGTTGCTTCTCGTGCAGCTTCTGGTTGCGTTCGTATAGTTTCTTCTGGTATTCGTATTCGGCTTTGGCTCCGTTGTAGGTGGCTTGTGCCGATTGCAGGTCGCTCAGAAGGGTCACTTTATCCATTTCGGCGATGATTTCCCCTTGCTTGACTATCGAGTTGTAGTCTATGTAAATCTTGTCGATGATGCCCGATACCTGCGTACCGACTTCCACCTCGGTGACAGGTTCGATGGTTCCGGTAGCGGTGATGGAGTTGCTCACGCTGCCTGTCTGCACTTTTCCGGTAGCGAAATCGACCTGGCTTTTGGCTTTCGACCCGCTAAAGACCCAAAACGCCCCAATAATCACCACGATGACGATTGCGGCTACAATCCATGTTTTCTTATTCTTCATATCGTTCATACGTTTTTATAATTCAATTTCGTTTCCTGCGTAAAAGTTCAGTAGGGTGCGGTTCAGGATGGCCATGTATTTGGCTTGCACCCGTTGTTGCTTGGCGCTCAGAAGGTTGTTTTTCTCGGTGAGCAGTTCCACCGTGTTCTTCATTCCCAGGTTGAATTGTTCGCTCACCATGTCGAAACTGGTCTGGCTGCTTTTCACCTTGGTCTCGGCGGCTGCATATTGTTGTTGGGCGTTCAGGGCGTCCAGCCACAACCCTTCGATGGTGCTGTACAGTTCTTTCTGCTTGTTTATCAGGTCCAGTTGGCTGGTGTTGTATTCCAGGCGGGCCTTCTGCACATTGCTTTTGTTCTGGCGGTTATCGAAGATAGGGATGCTGAGGCTGATGCCAATCATGTTGTTCCATCCGTATTTCATTTGTTGTGCCCAGTTGTTGGTGCTGGCACTGTTGGTCATGCTCGAACTGGATGCCGTAAGGCTGATGGTAGGGTAATAGCCCGATTTGGCGGACGATATGCTCAGCTTGGCGTTCTCGATACTCAGTCTGCTGCTTTGGATTTCGGGTCGTATGGCGAGGGCGGTCTGGTAGATGTCCGCCTGGCTGGGGAGCATTTTCAGGATGTCTTCGTCGTCCAGCTTGGGAAGAACCAGGTTGAATTCTTCGCTTCCGTCCAGTTCCAGCAATTGTTTGAGTTGCAGCTTATAGTCTCTCAAGGTGCTTTCGGCGGTGACCAGCTGGTATTTGTCATCGCTCACCTGGGCTTCCAGTTGGGCGAGGTCGGCTTTCGAGAGACTTCCTGCCTCGAACAGTTCCTGGCCTCTGCGGTAGGTGGCTTCGCTCACTTCCAGCGTGCCTTTATTTATCTGGATGGATTCGTCGGCATAAAGGATTTGGATGAAAAGCTGGGCTATCTGTTCCTGCAGGGTGTTTTCGGTTTCCGAGACGGTCAGTTGGGCGATGTCGCGGTTGGTCTTTTGCTGTTTCAGGTTATTCAGCCGTTTCCCTCCGTTCCACAGGGTCCACTGGGCATTCAGGCTATAGCTGCCGTTATACGTGTTGTTTTCGTTGCTGGTGATGATTTCGGTGCCGCTTACCGTGTTGCTTTGTTGCTGGTAGGGACGGTTCACCAGGTTATGCCCTGTGCTGAAGGACAGGCTGGGGAACAGGCTGGCGCGGGCATCCTTGATGTCGATTTCACTTTCTTGAAGCGAAATTTTGTTTTGCTGGAGTTGGATGTTCTTTTCCAGTGCATAGTCTATGCAGTCTTGTAGCGTCCATTCTTTCCCGCCGGAAGTCTCTTGTGCGTATGTGGAAAGTGCGGCCGATAAGAGCGTGTACATGCAAATGGTTCGTAGTTTCATGTTGTATTTATTTGGTTTTTGACGTATGCAAAATTAGGAATCGGGAGTAAAATCGTCAAATGATTTAGATTAACGGATAAATTCTGCGGATAAAGGCTTGCTTTTTACCGATAAAAGGTTTTTCTTTGTAATCATTATAAAATTAAATCATGCTTAAAAGACAGATTCTTCACGTTTGGGAGTTTTATCGGGATGGTTTTCGCGCGATGACTATCGGGCGTACCTTGTGGGCTTTGATTCTGATAAAGCTTTTCATCATGTTTTTCATTTTGAAGTTGTTTTTCTTTCCGTCGTTCCTGAAAGGGAAGAGCACTGAGGAAAAACAAGACTACGTCGGGACCGAGCTGGTCAACCGTTCGCAGGATTATTCATTAACTAAATAATAAGATAAACGTATGTTAGCAAGTATTGACACCTCGATGATTGACTGGTCGAGAGCACAGTTTGCCTTGACCGCTATGTATCATTGGCTCTTCGTCCCCTTGACGCTAGGGTTGGCGGTGATTATGGGATTGATGGAAACCCTGTATTACATATCAGGGAACGAGTTCTGGAAGCGGACGGCCAAGTTCTGGATGAAGCTGTTCGGCATCAATTTTGCGGTAGGAGTAGCTACCGGACTGATTCTGGAATTCCAGTTCGGCACGAACTGGAGCAACTACTCGTGGTTCGTGGGAGACATCTTCGGAGCACCCTTGGCGATAGAGGGCATTGTGGCGTTCTTTATGGAAGCCACGTTTGTGGCGGTGATGTTCTTCGGCTGGAACAAGGTCAGCAAGAAGTTCCATTTGGCTTCTACATGGCTGACAGGGCTAGGAGCGACTTTTTCCGCTTGGTGGATTCTGGTGGCAAACTCGTGGATGCAATATCCCGTGGGGATGGAGTTCAATCCCGATACGGTACGCAATGAGATGGTCGATTTCCTGGCGGTGGCGTTTTCGCCCGTTGCCGTCACCAAGTTCTTCCATACCGTGCTGAGCAGTTGGATGCTGGGAGCCGTTTTCGTGATAGGCGTGAGTGCCTGGTTCTTGTTGCGCAAGCGCGAGAAAGAGTTTGCCGTGGGCAGCATGAAGGTGGCGGCTGTGGTCGGTTTGTTCGCTTCCCTGGTGACCGCCATGACGGGCGACAAGTCGGCATACCAGGTGGCTCAGTGCCAGCCGATGAAGCTGGCGGCGATGGAGGCGCTCTACGACGGTGGCACCCGGGAACCTTTGACCGTAGTGGGCGAAATCAAGATTCCGCTGATGTTGTCTTACCTTGCTACACGCGATATAGACGGATATGTGCCGGGTATCAATGACCTTTTGCTGGGAGGATATACCTTGCCCGACAGCACGAAAGCGCTTCCGGCGGTCGATAAAATCAAGAACGGAAAGAAGGCGATTGCCGCTTTGGCCGATTACCGCGAAGCGAAAGAAGCGGGCGACCGGGCAGGGATGGAGTCTGCCCGTCAGGTCATCGATGAGAACATGAAATATTTCGGATACGGATACATTGAGAACCCCAATGACCTCGTTCCTAATGTATGGCTTTCGTTCTGGGCATTCCGTGTGATGGTCGGATTGGGAATGTATTTCATTGCCTTCTTTGCCTTGATTCTGTTCCTGGCATGGAAGCGTAAGTTGTCGAAAGTGAACTGGTTGCATTACGTCGCTTTGGCAAGCATCCCCTTGGCTTATCTGGCAAGCCAGGCAGGATGGGTAGTGGCGGAAGTGGGTCGCCAGCCTTGGACCATCCAGGACTTGCTTCCGGTCAATGCCGCCGTTTCCAGGCTGGAGACCGGTTCGGTGCAGACCACTTTCTTCATCTTCCTGATTCTCTTTACGGTATTGTTGATAGCCGAAATCGGCATTATGCTGAAGGCGATTCAGAAAGGCCCGGAAGAAGCCTGAACGTGTGGTTAACGGATTATTTCATTAAAAAAACAATTCATTATGGATGCTACATATCTGTTTTTACAAAATTATTGGTGGTTCCTGGTTTCTTTGTTGGGAGCCATATTGGTGTTTTTGCTGTTCGTCCAGGGAGGCAACTCCTTGTTGTTCCGTCTGGGACGTACCGACGAAGAGCGCACGTTGCTGGTCAATTCTACCGGCCGTAAGTGGGAGTTTACGTTTACGACGCTGGTCACCTTTGGCGGGGCGTTTTTTGCCTCTTTCCCTTTGTTCTACAGCACCAGTTTCGGAGGGGCTTACTGGCTGTGGATGATTATCCTCTTCAGCTTTGTGCTTCAGGCTGTATCCTATGAGTTCCAGTCGAAGCTGGGCAATCTGCTGGGCAAGCGGGTTTATCAGTATTTCCTGGTCGTCAATGGGGTGGTAGGTCCTGTCTTGCTGGGAGCGGCGGTGGCTACTTTCTTCAACGGGTCGAACTTCATTGTCGACAAAGCCAATATGACCGAGCAGGCGATGCCCGTTATCAGCCGTTGGGCAAACGGATGGCATGGGCTCGATGCGTTTGGCGACCCGTGGAACATCATTTTAGGGCTGGCAGTGTTCTTCCTGGCGCGCCTGTTGGGCAATCTCTACTTCATCAATAACATCCGCAACGAAGAGCTGATTCCCCGTTGCCGCCGCCAGCTGATTACCGATGCCGTTCCTTTCCTCATCTTCTTCCTGGCGTTCGTTATCCGCACTTTGTTGAAGGACGGTTTTGCGGTCAATCCCGAGACGCAGGCCGTTGTGATGGAGCCGTTCAAGTATTGGCACAACCTGCTGGATATGCCTTTGTTGCTTGTCTTGTTCCTGGCAGGGGTGGTGAGCGTCCTGTTCGGTCTGGTCAGGAGTATCTTCTCGTCGGTTTATACCAAAGGCATTTGGTTTGCCGGCATTGGCACCGTATTGACCGTATTGGCATTGCTGCTGTGCGTGGGATACAATCATACGGCTTACTATCCTTCTACGGCAGACTTGCAAAGCTCGTTGACCCTGGCAAATAGTTGTTCCAGCCAATTCACGCTGAAAACCATGGCGTATGTGTCTGTCCTTGTACCCTTCGTGCTGGCATATATTATTTATGCCTGGAGAGCGATAGACCGCAAGCCGATTACAGTCGAAGAACTGAAACAAGACGAGCACGCTTATTGACGAGGTTAATACATACTCTCTACACAAGACACAGAGCAACCGAGGAAAAGGCTTATCACTAAGCCGATGCTCTGTGTCTTTGTGTTCTTGAATCTCTCTTTCCCTCTGATTGGCACGATAAAGGTACGTCATTTTCTCCGCTTGGCAATGGATTTTGGAACAGCGAATGTAAAAATTCGTTAACGGAATCCGGCTTTTTTTTCTTGTCTTTCTGCTATCCTTTGTAAGAGCCAGTTTAAATTTTATTTAGCAGCATTCTTATCGCAGCAAGTTTGACCATCTCCTCTG
>ENA-UOIW01000330-UOIW01000330.1-human-gut-metagenome-genome-assembly--contig:-P58-NODE-330-length-42319-cov-7.648046_pt1 | contig 42319 bp, 57 predicted proteins | sample MGYA00242334_ERZ723881 | MGnify/ENA metagenome assembly ERZ723881 | reverse complement strand
CAAGCCTCGGCCCCGCAACCCATAAGGGCTGCGGGGCCGAACCATTTCACGCGCACACCATGTCGTGCAGCATGTCCTGATAATCCCTGACGACCTGCAGCGTCACGTCCAGCTCGCACGCGATCCGATACGCATCGCCCTCACACAGCATTTCGGCGCTCGCATACTCCACCGGGTCGATGAGTCTGAGTGCGGTCTCGCGCCGCGCCCGACGCTCGGCCTTGACCCCGTACGGGGTTCCGCATCCGATGTCGTGGTATCGGGCGTGCACGAGCTCGTGGCATAGCGTGCACCGGCGCTGGAAGTCCGGCAATGACTCGTCCAGCACGATCAGCCTGGCGGGTTCGTAGTAGAAGCCGCACAGTCCGCTTGGAAGGCGCCGCTCCTCGACGCGGACCCCCAACAGCGACGCCTCGGAAAGAAATCCCTCCAATCACACCTCCCGTACCGAAGATTCACCTTGCACCTGTTCCCGTTTCTCGGCGATACGCCGGCTGATGCGGTACTCCTCGGCCTCCGGTTCGACCCGATACTCGACCACGGCCACGTTTTTCTCCTTGAGCTTGTCGAGCACCTCCTGCGGCGTGCAGTAGTAGAACTCCTTGCGCGCGTTCACTTTGTTCACGCGTCGATCCTCGAACTCGTGGTGCAGCATCGTCTCCAGCGACACCGCGTCCTTGGAGAAAAACAGGGCGTGCACGTCGAACTTGAAGGGCACCGACGCGTCCGACAATTCCCGCACGCGATCCATCGGATCCAATCGCCGGGTCATACCGATCTTGACCATGCGCTCTCCGAACGCGCCCACGTCGCTGATGACGTACACGTAGCCGGCGCGGATGTTCGCCGCACGATAGTCGACGTCATTGATGGACTTGTCGATCTCCGCCAGACGAGCCTCGAGCTTGGTGGCCTCCTCCTGGTTGCCCTGCTCCTTCATCTTCTCGAGCACGTTCCGGTAGTGCTCCTGTTCCTTGCGCAGACGCGCCATCTCCGCCTCGAGCTCCTTCTGCGCCTTCGCCTGCTCTCGCAGCTCGGCCTTGCGCTCGCGCTCGGCCTCCTTCTCCGCCTGCACCGCCTGCATGTACATCGCGGTCAACTGCAGCTCCTCGATGCGCAGATGCCGGTACTCCCAGGTGATGTACAGATCGATGAACTTGCCGAACCGTTCGATGCGTTCATGGCAGCGGTCGAGACGTTTGATGGACGTGTCGAGATTGCCGGCCTTGACGCTTTTCACGCAGTTCTCGGCCTCGGCGTTGTACAGACTGAGCGCCATGCGCGACATGTCATTGAGGAACTTCTTGCCTTTCGAAACGGAATTGTTGAACGTGAACCCGGTCGTAACGTGCACCGCGGTCTTGTTCTTGACCATGGACTTCTGCTTCATCTTGTTCTCGGCGAGTTTGGCCGACAGTTCCACCGAGTTCTCGGCCGGGTTCTCATAATCGTAGAACCCCTCTTCCTGGAATTCAGCATAGTCGCGAAGGTTCAGCACGGTCTTGTTCAGTTCGCGCAATTCGGCGCGCCTGGAGTCGACGTCACCGTTGAGCCTATCCAGATCCGCGCTAAGCCTACGGATAAGCTCATCCCGTTGCTTGACGTCCATGCCGCCGAGCTGATTGATGCGTACGGTCATATCGCTGTTGTCGGCATACAGTCGCTGATTGTCCGCCGTCAGTCTGGCGACCTCCTCGCGGAGACGCAGAATCTCCTTCTTCCGGCCGAACAGGGGGACGCTCGCAGGTGGTGCGAATCGAGGCGCCGGCTGGGGCACTGCGTTCTGCCGCGATTCCTCCTCCTGCATGATCTGTTGGCGTAGCAGCAATTCATCGCGCTGCATCGGGATGCCGCGCGCGAAAGAATCGTCGTCCCTGCTGTGCTTTCCCATGATTTCCCTTCCTTGATTAATTTCTTGGCGTCTCTGCCTCGAGCTCTTTGTTCTCGTCGTGGTTGGCGGCTAGGTTGAACATCCCCGGATCATCGGCGATTCTGTCAGCAATCGCCGATGCGTCTGTCTCGAAGTGAACACCTTGCTTTTCGAGTCTATTCAGAATAAGGCGCATGGTATCGGCCGGATCCTTGCCGAACCCCAAGCACAAATCGATAAACTCCTGCAGCGTAGGAGTTCCGTTCTGCATATTGAACAGGTCTCCGACCCTGGTGTGTTTCAGCTTTAGCTGCGGAGCCAGCGCGCGGAGCGATGGGTTCCCTGCCTCTTCGCGGAGTTCGGAAAAATATCGAATCATCTCGATATCGATGGGGCTCCAAATTCTGGGTGTTCTTGCCATGACACAATTATTGCTGTTTGAATTTTGCGACACGCCGTAAATTCATACTGGACAAATTGCCCGCAAATTCGTACACTGCGAATATGACCGTAAATTCAAACAAGATTTCGGCGCTCGCAGTCGAGAAGCTACAGCGCGAACGCAGAGCTGCGAATATCCCGCAACGGACCATTGCCAACGAGCTTGGCGTTTCTCGGCAGACCGTCAACCAGAAGTTTCAGGCCGGTGACATGAAACTGACCGAATTCATAACTATGGCTTTTGCGGTGGGTGTCTGTCCCCACGAGATTCTTGCTGAAGCTGAGGCGCTCGCGGAAGGAGGGGAGTGATGAAACGCATGAGCCGTGCCGACCTCCGGGAATGGATTCCGGGCGAGGACCTTGAACGTGTGGATTTTGGCGACGGGGTTACTGGAATGGACAAGAAGTTGCCTTCCGAGCATGGGCCTGTCGGCGACCTAAAACGTCTGATGTGGCAGTGCGCTGCGGTCAAGGCCGATGGCGGTCCCGACATACGTGTGCTGATGGCCGAATATCGCATTGAAGGTGTGCTTCAACGCGGTTATTTCGACGTCGTCGCCGGAAGTTCCACTTCCGGCCCGTACACGTTTGATGCCGCGTGGGTCTATATCAACGGTGTAGCCGCGGGGTACCTGATGGATTCGAGGAATCATCCTCGTGGCTTGTATACGACCTTGCGGATGCTTCTCAATTCCATGTCGGGTTCGTCGGCCCAGCGCCAGCGGAACTCGATGGGGCCGGGCCCGCTCACGTACTCGATGGTCTCCGTCGGCTCGAAGTCATCCGGGACCTTGGTGATCACCCGGAAGGCATATGATGCGCCGCTGACGTCGGATACCGATTCCACGTGCACGCGTCTCGGCCCGGTGATTCGCACCCGTCGTATGGAGCCGGTGACCCATTCGGCGTCGGAGAACGGCGGCTTGTCGTATTCGGCTCGTTGCATGTCGGTCTGTTCCCGGAGGCTTTCGGCCTGCGTCTGCAGGGCGTTCACCTGTCTGGTGAGCAGGTCGATGTCGTTCCTGCGCTCCGCGTCAAGGCGTTTGGCATTCACGTGCTCGGTAATCCATCCGACTATGGTCACGGCGAGCGTGACCAGGAACATTGCAAGCTCGATCCAGTGTTCGGCGAACCAATTCATCATGAATCCGATTGTAGGCGACCGGAAAGGAGGGGAGTGATGAAGCTGGATCTGTCACGATACGAGGGTGATTCGCTTGATGTGGCCGTCGATGTGTTCTACGCGATGATCGATGATCTCACTGTTCTGATTGAGCGTCCTGGGGGTGCTCGGGCTCTGTCTCTTCAGCAGTTGCGGGAGTATCGGCGTCAGGCTGTGCGTCAAGCATATTCAGCGTGGTCGCGGGAATCAGAGGGACGTCGACACCGAGATAGTCCAGAACGGTCAGCGAATCCGCTGCAAGACCAACCGCTGAGAAAGTCACGGCGGCGAGACACGGAATCGCCTTCTCGGTCAGAAAATTCATCAGCTTCGATTGGGACTCTGCAGGTTTAGGAGTGGCGGCTATGACATTCAAGGCAGTCTGCAATCTAGTGAAGGCCCCATCGAGCTTGAAGTCCCCGGTCACCTCGTATTCGTCCAATGCCGCTTCGACCTCTCTGACAAGCAGCAGCACGTACTGCTTCAGCTCGCGGGTCAGCGGCAGCTCGTGCAGCAGTGCCGGCAGTTCGCCGATCATGTCCCTGATGTTGGCGCGACGTTCCGGCGTGTACGTGTTGGCCGGGCTGGCGAGAATTCGTTCCGCGGTCCGGAGTGCCATCCGTAATTCGGTCGGAAGGGGGACCATGGATCGTTGCAATCGGATCGAGTTGCCGTTCCTCTCGAACGAATCGTTCAGTAACCGCCAGAGCCTTACCAGGAACTTCGCTGCGTATTCCGCGTCCTCGGCTTCATCACCGCCCGTTTGTGCGGTGCGTAGAATCGCCGAGTCGACCTCGGCCATCGCTGCGCATAGATCCGCATACCGGTACTCCATTCCGTTGGGTGTATTCCCGGTGTTGAGGAAGTCCTTGAGCAGTGTTGCGGCGTTCATCGATTCTTCTCCTAACCTGGCCGGTCCGCGTCTGGATCACGCGGGCCTTGTAGCCATCCAGTTTAGGAGGGGGCCGGGCGGTTCTCCTAACGCCGCCCGGCGTATTCCTTCATCGGATACGAGAGGAGGTGATCGTCGTGGCGGTTGCCGGCGTGGCGCGAGCCACTGATACGAGTCGTGTTCCGTTGGGTGAGCGCTTGGCATGGAGCCCGGAACAGGCTGCACAGGTGTATTCGCTCGACGTGCGCGGCGTGCGCCGTGCCATAGCCGATGGCGATCTGGACAGTTTCCGCGCGCCGAACCGTGACGGCAAGCCCGGCAGGCGCCGGGTCAGCCGCGCGGCGATGGACCGGTGGATCAAGAGCATGGAGGAATAGGCGATGAGGCATCGCAGGCCGGTGACGCTGACCGTGAAACAGCGTGAACAGAAGCTGGCGTTCTGCATCGTCGTGGGCGCCGCGCTCATCCTGCTGGCGGGATGGGGGCTGGTCTGGTGGATCGCCGGGTTGGCGGACGGCGCGTTCAGCATCCTGCACTTCGCGGCGTTCGTGCTTGGCGGTCTGCTGGGTGTGACGCTGCTGTCGATCGCCGACCGTGAGGGCGGCGAGCAGAAGGTCTTGCCCGACGGCTTTCTGCTTTCCGCGTCGGGCGGCGTGAAGGAAAACACGTGCAAACCACAGTGCCAATAACAAACCGCGCGGACGCCGTAAGGACGTGTCCCCGGCCGCCTCGGCGTCCGCGCATTTGGCCGGCGCCCCACCGCGTGGGGTACGGCGGCCGGAGCGGGGCGACTCCTTTCCCTCTGACGGTGGTGTTGCCATTCCGTCCCGTTCCGGCGTGCCGGGTTCGACTCCCGGTGCCGGCCCGAAAGGAGGCGTCATGAAGCCGAAATTTTCAGAGAACGAACTTGAGCAGTTGTACGCGATCGCGTGCGACCAAGGCTGGGATTCGCTGGAGCAGTCCGAGCGCATCGCGCTGGGACGCTGGTGCACGCGCACCGGCAGGAAGCGTCCCGGAACGGTGCCGAACCCCGGGGCCGCAGCGCCGGTGGCAGTGAAACCGGTGAACGGCGGCGTGGATCATCCCGATGCGGCCGGCATGCCCCGAAGGGACGAGAGGACCGAGGAGGATCTCCGGTTGCTGAAAACGGTGAGACTGCTCGAGGATTTCCCGGACGACATCATCACGGGTCGTCCGCCGTCCGCCTACGAGGACGCCGCCAAGGCCTTGCGCACGTTCCGCAAGCCCGGCGTGGTGGCTGACGGTTTGTCGCGCAAGCGCGCGATGGAGCTGCGGCGCAGCATCCGCCGTGGCGCGTCTGTCGCCTGGCGCCCGGCTGGCTCGTATCGCGCGGAGACCGCGCCGGATCACGATCATGACGGGTGTTTCCGCGTGATCGCCCAGTATCTGGGAGGCGAGTGATGGCCGGCGAGACCACGTTGACGATCATCGGCAATCTGACCGCCGACCCCGAGCTGCGTTCGATTTCGACCGGGACGAGCGTGTGCAATTTCACGATCGCGTCGACCCCACGCGTGTTCGACCGCCGGTCGGGCCAGTGGGAGGACGGTCAACCGCTGTTCATGCGCTGTTCGGCATGGCGCGAGCTCGCCGACCACTGCGCCCAGTCCCTGTCCAAGGGCATGCGCGTCATCGCACAGGGCCGTCTGCAGCAGCGTTCCTACCAGGCGAACGACGGCACCAACCGCACCGTGGTCGAGTTGCAGGTCGAGGACATCGGCCCGTCGCTGCGGTACGCGAAGGCCGCCGTGGTCCGCACCACGCAAAGTCGCGCATCATACGGCGGTTTCGCCGGAGCCGCGCAGCCGTCCGCGCCATCGGACGGTTGGAATCCCGCATCGCCGCCCGACGACGACCCGTGGGGCGCGCCGCCCCCGTCCCAGTCCGCTGCTGGTTTCGGCGGCGACGCGGACCAGCCCGAATTCTAAGGAGGCCACACCGTGGAACAGGACATCGACGCCAAGGTCGACGAGGTCAGGGCGATGTTCGAAGGACGCACCGCGACCGTCGCCATCGAGTTCACCGTCCGTGGCGACGCGCTCGATCTCGATACCGGCGAACTCGCCGACATCGATAATCCGGTCGTTCGGTTCGACGTCGACCCGCAATCCGTCTACCCGTACCCGCAGCTCGTCACGCTCGCCTGGTACGCGGCGAACCGTCGCGCGTACTATCCCGACGAGTTCAGATCGCTCAGGGACGACCTGCAGCGCGACGACGCGGGCAACAACATCCAGGCGATCATCGAACGGCATCCGGACGCGTTCGGCATGAACGTGGAAAGGGCGCTCAAGCTGGCGTTCGGCGGCGTGAGGCGCGTGACGGGAGAACCACCGTACAGCGTGTGCCCCAGGTGCGGGGACGCGGTATGGGCGCATGCGACCCGCGGTCTGCCGGACTCCAGGACGGCCGCGATCCTGCTCGCCGACCCGAAGCCCCGCTACTGCCTGCGCTGTGGGCAACGCTACGCATACGACAAGGACGACAACCTCAGGAGCGAGGCGGTCACCAACGTGGAGTTCATGGCGAGGCGACTCGCCGGCATGCAGCCGACGGGAGGTGAGCCATCATGTCGTGCTTCTGCCTGAGCGACGGCTTCCACCGCGCTCCGCAGGTCGAGAACGCGTCCATGGCCGCGCGCGGCCTGTGGGTCACGCTCGCGAGCTGGACGGCCGGCGAGGCGTACGAGCGCGGGGCCGACGGCGCCGGCATCACCTTCGACCGGCGTCGCGTCCGCATGCTCGGGGGCACCGCCAAGCAGCTCGCGGAGCTCGAAACGGCGGGGCTCGTCGAACCGTCCGGCGACGGGCAGTGGCGGATCGTCGAAAGCCGGAGGACCGGCGGCTACGGCATGGACGTGTTCAAGGACCCGGCCAAGGTGCGCGCCGGACGCAAGGGCGGGCTCGCCTCCCACGGCCCCCGCCCCGAGCGGGAATGGGCGGACGCTTCGAGCGGAAACGACGAAAACCGCGAAGCAAAACCCAAGCAGTACAACGGTTCCGCTTCGATTCTGCTTCAAGCAGACAACAAGCAGAACATGAAGCAGCACGCAAGCGATGCCCCAAGCACACCGGCAAGCAGCGCCCGAGCGGACGGCGGGCAACGACCAAGCAACGCTTCAAGCGAACGCCAAGCACCGGCCAAGCCCCAAGTGGCCGGGACCATTCCCACCCCGACCCCTCCCGGCGCCGGACGCCAAGCACCCGGCCGGGCGGCCGGCGTGACCGTGGACCTGAACGCCGCCGTGGCGGCGCTCGACCGGCGCATCGACCGCGAGCCCGACCTGCTGGTCGCCGAGACCTACCGGCCCTCGGGCGGCGACCCCGACCGCAACCGCCGGGCCGTCCGTCAAACCATCGACGCGGGCGTCGACCCGAAACGCCTGTACGCCGCCGTGCTCGCCCACAACCGGGCCATCGACAACGGCGACCTGCGGGCCGGAAGCGAACCACGCCTCGCCAAATGGCTGGAGACCGGCGCATACAAGCCATGGCTGCCCGAACCCGCCTCCATGACGAGACGTCGGCACGAGCACACGTGGAACTGCCGGCACGTGCAGGCCATCATGCACCCCAAGGAAACCCAATACGACCACCAACGCCAGGGATGGGCGCCAAGCCCGTGGATGAGCGCATGCCAGGAATGCGCCGACCAGCTCAACCGGCAGGAGGCGACCACATGACCACCACCGCCATCGACGCCACGCTGCACGACTGGATCACCAGCCACCGCGAACAATCCCACGGCATGACACGCGCCGTCACCGGCCACCGCCACCAGGTCCGCGACCTGACCGGACAACGCTTCGGCCGACTCGTCGCCTTCCGCTACACCGGACCCCACAAATGGTCGAACGGCAACAGCAGCGCCGAATGGGAATGCCGGTGCGACTGCGGCAACACCGTCCGCATCCCCGGCACCAGCCTGACCCGCGGACTGACCCGATCATGCGGGTGCCTCAGACGCGACCACACCCGCAACTGGCAACACCAGTGGAAGGACCAGCCGTGAACGAACAGCAACGACTCACCGAAGCGATCCAGGACATCATCGGCCCCGTCCCGTTCGTGCTCGTCTGGGACAGCACCCCGATCAGCGAACTCATCGACGACCGACGCACCCTCGTCAGCTGCACCGCCCCCGAACACCAGGCCAGCTACGCGTCACACGGCCTGTGCCTGGCCGGCGCCCACGCATTCAGCACACGACACCACCCCGAGGAATAACCATGACCAACACCACCTACACCAGCGACCAGATCACCCAACTCGACACCAACCTGCTCGACCCGCACCCCGACAACCCGCGCAAAACCATCGGCGACGTGACCGAACTGGCCGCCAGCATCACAGCCAACGGCCTGCTCACCCCCTTGAGCGTCGTCCCACACGATGGACGCTACCGGGTCATCGCCGGGCACCGACGCCTCGCGGCCTGCAAACAGGCCGGCCTCGCCCAAATCCCAGCGTTCGTCCTCCACCTGACCCCGATCCAGCAGTTGGAGGCCATGATCACCGAGAACACCCAACGCGAGCAACTCACCGTCCTCGAGGAATCCGACGCCATCCAGGGACTCCTCCAGCTCGGCGCCACCATCCCACGGATCGCTGGCCAGCTCGGCCGCAGCCAGACCTACGTCCGCGAGCGCAAACGCATCGCCCGCATCCCGGATGGGGTGCGTGCCTCGCGTGATGATTTCGGCCAGTTGTCGTTCTCGGAGCTGGCCGCGTTGGCCGAGTTCGACGATGATCCGGACGCGCAGACGGCGTTGGCCAGGGTGGCGGGCACGGACAGCTTCCGGTGGAATCTGGATCGGCAGCGCGAGCGGCGCAGGGACCGCCTGTGGCGTGGGGAGGCCGAACGGGCGCTCGCCGACCTCGATGTGGAGGCGTTGCCCGAGTCGGTGAGCGTGTCCGGCTGGTGGGCCACGCCCGTGGGGTGGCGGGCCGAGACGCGGTTCGAGGCCGGTGACGTGTCGTTCCGCGACCAGTGGGAGTCGTGGGCCGGGGAATGCGATGACGTGTCGGGGTTGTTCGTACGTCTGTTCGATGATTGCGCGGTCGTCTACCGGCGTGACGACGCGAAGGCCGACGCCGAATCGTACGAGGAGCGTCGGCGGCGCGAGCAACGGGAGAAACGGGAGCGGATGAAGCCCGTGGTCGAGTTCCACGAGCGCGCCCGCAGGCTGCGTGAATCATGGGTCGGCCGGCACGCGTTCCACCTGTCCGCCGACCGCCTGGGCGCGATGGTCCGCGCGCTGACCATGCTCGACGTGTTCACCGAACGCGCGTGGATCAGCCTGAACGGCGGACTGGACTCGCAGGACCGCGACAAGGCCATCGAATCATACAACCGCATCCGCGAGCGCCATCCCTTGCCCGTTACCGTGAAGGACCCGAAGGCGGGCGTGTACCACCTGGACGGCGAGGAGAACTACCGGGAACTGGAATCCCGGTGCTCCGGGTCGGACGCGGAGCTGGCGTGCCTGCTGTGCGCCTTCTGCGAGGCGCGCATCGACGCGGACGACTGGACACGGGCCGCTAACCCGATGGTCCGGGGCTACTACCGGCTGCTCGAAACCGCGGGCTACCCGGTGTCCGACGAGGAGAGGTCGGCGCTCGCCGACGGCGTGGGGGTGGCGTGATGTTCGACCTTCACGAGTCCAGGCTGTTGGCGATCGGGCGGGACGGGCATCGGTGCGTGCGCTGCGGCGTGTACGTGCGTGCCGGCCAGTGGCCCGGGCTGAGCGTGCACCATCGCATGAACCGTCTGCGCGCCGATGTGGAGTGGCGGCATTCGCCGGCCAACCTCGTGCTGCTGTGCGGGTCGGGCAGCACCGGATGCCACGGCTGGGTGCACAAGCATCCCGACCGGGCGCACGAGCTCGGTCTGTACCTGTATGCGGGCGAGACCCCGCAATCCACGCCCGTGCTCGACTGGCGCGGCGACCGGTGGACGCCCGACGATCAGGGCGATCGCGAATACGAATCCAAGGAAAGGAGAACACTGATATGACAGGCGATAAGCCGGACATGCTGCTGTGGTTGGACGTGGAGACCACGGCGTTGGATCCGACCCGCGGCCAGCTGCTGGAGGTCGGCATGGCCGTCACTGGGATGGACGGGGAGACGCCGGACGACGTGGATGACAGGCTGATCCGTACCTGGGTCATCGAGCACGACGCCATCCGTTTGTGCCCGGACACCGCGTGGGCGGTCGACGTGCACACGCGCAACGGGCTCGTCGGCGAAACGTTCGGCGACGACGCGGTCGGCGCATACACGGCCGCCAAGCAGATCAACGGCGTGCTGACCGATTGGGCGGGAAAGTACACCCTGCATCCGGCGGGCACGAACGTGGACTTCGACATCAAATGGATCCGTAGCAGGCTCGAGCTCCATCTCGACATGCTCCATTACCGGAAGCTCGACCTGACCGCGCTCCGATTCCTGATGAGGCAGGTCACGCTCGGAGCCTACTTCGAGCCATCCACCGACCACAGGGTCACGACCTGCCTCAAACGCGACATCCAGGAATACAAGACCATCCTCGACAAGATCACCGCGCTCGCCGACCTGCGGGATCCGAGGAAAGGAGCATAAGTGGTAAGCATGGTGAAGGCCGAGATGGCCATCAAGTGGCACAGGGCCGGTTATGAGGCGAAGGAGATCGCCCGATTGTTGGGGATAGGCGAGGATGAGTGCCGGAGCATCATCCTGCACCCGGAACTCGCCGAAACCGCCCCCGAAACCGGAACAAGGACACTCATATGAGCATCGACATCACCGCAAAGGCGTTAAGCTCGCTGCAGGCCGAGGGCAGCGTCAGCAAGATACCCGCCGAAGCGTACACGCTCGGCTACAAACGTGGATGGGATGACGCGCTCGCGCTCGCCATCCAGGTCGAGCAGGCCATCAACAACGATGACAATGGATTGTTCTCGGACAGGATGCCGGCATGAGCGTCGACTGGCAGAACGATCCGGAGCTGGCCGACCTGGTGCGACGTGCCCGCAACGGGGAGCGCATCGTGGAGGACTCCGATCGAGAGGCGGACAGGCGTGAAGCGCAGAAGGCCAGGAACCGGGAGGCGTCGCGCCTGTGTCATGCGAGGCGTCGCGCAAGGCTTAAGGCCGCGAAGAGTGGGAGAATGGGCGAATAGAGAGAAACCCCGGCATTCCTTCGAACACCAGGGCTCCATATGGCAAACGAGCCACATGATAGACGAAGGAGTTGGGAATGTCAGTCGCCACATGTCAAACCTGCGGTCAGCCGGTCGAAGCCGGGTACACGCTGTGCCCCTCGTGCGAACTGTCGTTCGCGCTCCTGCTCGACCAGTACGTGCCATGGACGCACGCGTTGGAGGCCAGTCTGGACGCCACATTGCATCCGGGAGGCCACCAGCCCACCAGAATCATCACACCGGTCGCGCCGACCCCGCTGCGTCTGGACGTGCTTGACCACCTTGACCTGCTCGCCAGCATCGCCCAGGGACTATGGCGCAGATTGACCGGCGTGCATATCCTGGATTGGAAGCGCGACCTGTGCCCGGACGTCATCGGATGCCTCACCGACGCCGCAATGCACCCCAACCTCGCAAAGATTCCCGACATCGGCATGTACGTCAGCCAATTCCAGAGGCTCAAACCCAAGACGCTGGCAATCATCGACCCGCCCGACCGCGCGACGCCGATCGGCCAATGTCTCCAATGCGGGCTCACCATCACCGCCAGCGCAAACGCCACCATCGTCACCTGCCCCACCTGCGGACGCGAGCAGACGGCGAGCGCCGTGCGATTGGATCTGCTGGAGCGCAGCATCCGCAGCGGCAAGGCGTTTACGGCGGGGGAGTGCGCGCGACTGTTGCAGTCGTGCGGGTATCGGATCAGCCGCAAGACCATCACCTCGTGGAAGACGCGTGGGCTGATCGCGCCGGCCGGCGCGGATGATGCCGGCAAACCCCTGTACTCGTTGGCTTGCGTGGTGGATCGGCTGCGTTGCGACACGCCGGTGGACTGACGTTTTTGGAAGTGCATCCGATACTTGTCAGTGGATTAGAGGGTCTGAATCATGGCAGTGAATCACGTTCAGGCCCTCGATTCATATCCGATGGATGGTTGGCGGAGCAGCCGAACGCACCCGCTCGCTAAGCGGGAGACCCTGACGGGTCCGCAGGTGCGAATCCTGCACCATCCGCACATTCGTCGATAGACTGTATTTATGTCAGCAGATTCTTTGAATAGGGAACTTAATAGGCTGTACGGGAATCTGGGGATGGCCCAGATGGACAGAAGATACGAGAAACTGCGTGATCGGTGGGATCGGATACATGATGCCGAATGGGGCGGAAAGTCTAATCTGGCACAATGGCATCAGGAGTGCGATATTCGTGAGCAGATGGGGTCGTGCATAAGCGTTTCCCTGGAATCATTGCATTGTGCCTGTGCACTTATTGAAGGAGCTGAAGCAGTAGCTCCGCAATATGCCGTCATACGGACGGCAATAGAAGCTTCATCGACCGGATTATGGTTGTCCCATGTCGGTAGGAAGAACAAGATGATCTTCTACTCTCTAAAACTTGCCTATCGCGACAACAGCAACATCATGGATGTTGCTACTCTATTTGGGAAAAGCCGCAACCGTGGGCTGTTGGATAACAGGAAAAAGACCAAGTTGCGTCTCGAAGAACAGAAGAGAGGTCTTAAAGGCTATTCGAACAGAAACATTGCTAGTTTCCCTTCCTATACGCAGATAGCCAAGCGTTCCGATGATATTGTCAAGAAACGTATGACATATACGGCCGAGATCGCATGGAAAATCTGTAGTGGAATGGCACACGGATCTCGTGACCTGATCATAGGACTTGCTGAGACAATCCCGACCGGTGTCTTTGACGAAAAGACCATGGAGGTCACAATCAAACAAAACACCTTGCTGTCCGCCGCGATCATGAATCCCGCGATGGAAAATTGCGAGGAATTGATGCAGACATACGAAGAAGCTTGCATAGACGCGACAGATTGAGGATGTCGTTTTACCAAGGCCCGGAATTCATCCGGGCCTTATGTGTTTCTAGGAGGTGCATGATGCCGCCTACCATCACGCTGCGTATCACGGACAACGCGGACCGGCCGTTGGCCAGCATGGAGGTGCCCGTCCCGCTGAGTGGTGAGCCGGGCGAGTGCGCCATGTTCGACGCCGAACGATTCGAACGACTGCTCGACAAGGCTTCGATAGCGTTTCGCAAGGTGTTCGACGATGAGTGCCAGGAGTAACCCGCGCAGGGCCAACGGGCATCGGCGGGACCTGCTGCGCAGGCGAGTGCTCGCCGCCTACGATGTGTGCGCCATCTGCGGCAAGCCCGTAGACAAGACATTGAGATCACCGCATCCCATGAGCGCGGAGGTCGACGAGCTCATACCCGTCTCGCGTGGCGGCGACCCGTTGAGCTTCAATAACTGCCGGCTCACGCACCGACGGTGCAACCGGATCAAGAGCGACAAAACGGATGCGTACGCCCGCGCCCATCTGGGCGGCACTGCAGCTCAGCCCAAGGCCACGAGCATCCCGTTCGAGTCGAGCGACTGGTGACCTGGGGAGGATACCCCGGCAGGCCCCGAAACGGCCACCTCATGTGCAGGGCCGATATCTCTCCCCGGGGTCGCGGAACGTCGCCTTTTCAAGGAGGAGACCATGCCTATGCGACGATGCGCGTTGTGCGGGGGATCGCTGCCGAAGAACAGCAGCGGCAAGCGCCGGTACTGTTCGGACAATTGCCGGAAGCTCGCTTCCAAGCGACGTCTGGGCGCCGCCACCGTATCGTCGCCTCCGGCTGGCGCGGGCGGCGACGATACGGGAGTCTCATATGCCGACCTGCTGCGCGTCAGCCTTGACGCGCTGCGTCGGGCGGTGCAGGATCCGGACACCCCGGCCCAGGCCATCGCCGCGTTGACCAAGCAGATGCTCGCGGTCGGCAAGGAGATCAACGCGTTGGAGGAGGAGTCGCGGGCGGATCCGCTTGCGGAGGGAGTGAGGGCCGATGACGCGAGGGACGAATCCTTCGACCCCGGCACTGTCTGAGGCAGCCCGGCATCTGGCCATCCCCACCGGAATCGTCTCCACCGGGTTCGGCAAGGTCCGCACCATCACGGGCCGGCTCGGCATCCGGTTCGACCGGTGGCAGGAGGGCATCGGCCGGCTCATGCTCGCCAAGCGCGCCGACGGCACGTACGCGGCTGGCGTGGGCGGCGTGGTCATGAGCATCTGCCGGCAGACCGGCAAGACGTTCACGGTCGGCAACAACGTGGTCGTCCTGTGCCTGACCCAGCCGGGCATGAAGGTCATCTGGACCGCGCACCGCACCCGCACGTCGAGCGAGACGTTCAAGAGCATGACCGCGCTCGTGCAGCGCCCCGGCCTCATCAGACACTGCAGGGCCGTGCGACGGGCCAACGGCCAGGAGGAGATCGGGTTCGTCAACGGCAGCCGCATCCTGTTCGGCGCCCGCGAGCAGGGGTTCGGCCGTGGCTTCGACGCGGTGGACATGATCATCTTCGACGAGGCGCAGATCCTTTCGGAGAAGGCGTTGGACGACATGATCCCGACCGCGAACGCGGCGCGCAACCCGCTGATCGTGTTCATGGGCACCCCGCCGCGCCCCGTGGACCCGGGCGAGGTGTTCTCGCAGAAACGCGAGCAGGCGCTCAAGGGCGAGGACGACATGGTGTACATCGAGTTCTCCGCCGACCGGGACGCCGACACAACCGACCGCGGGCAGTGGGCCAAGGCCAACCCCAGCTACCCGTCGCGCACCAAGCCGGCCGCCATGCTGCGCATGCTCAAGAACCTGGGCGAGGACAGTTTCCGCCGCGAGGCACTGGGCATCTGGGACGAACAGGCCAGCATGAGGGCCATCGACCAGACGTCGTGGGACGAATCCACCGTGGACTCCAGACTGCCGGGCGGCTGGATCGCCATCGGCGTGGACATGCCGCCCGACCGCTCCAGCCTCGCCATCGGAGCGTGCATGGCCTACCCGGACGGGTCCGCGCACATCGAACTGGCCCGGTTCAGGGACAGCCGCCGCGCGGGCACCAGATGGGCCGTCGACTGGATCGCCGACCGGTGGCCCCGACTGGAGGCCGTCGTCATCGATGCCCAATCCCCGGCCACCGTGCTCGTCCCCGAACTCAAACAGCGCGGCGTGAACGTCACCCTGACATCCGCCACGATGATGGGCCAGGCGGTCGGCCGCTTCCAGGACATGCTGCGCGACCACACGCTGCGCCATCTGAAGGGCCAGACGCCGCTGGACATGGCCGTGGCTGGCGCGACCATCCGCAACATCGGCCACGAGGGCGCCTACGGGTGGAACAAGCTCGGCAGCGACGTGGACATCAGCCCCCTGGTCGCCGTGACCCTCGCCCTGCACGGCGCGATGACCAACCCCCGCCGCGACACCAGAACGCAAAGGATGATACGACTGCCATGATCACCTACCCGACCACCGTCAGCGGCCTGACCCGCGGCGAAGCCGAACTCTACCGCCGCCTCCTGCGCCGCCTCCTGAAGAAACGCTCGCGCAACCGCGTCCGCCAGACCTACTACAACGGGCGCAACCAGCTCAAGGACATCGGCTACAGCCTGCCCCCGATAGCCAAGGACATCGAGATCGTCGTCGGCTGGCCCGAAAAGGCCGTGCAGGCGTTGGCCAACCGCGTCGTGCTCGACGGGATCACCACGGACGACGGCTCCGACCTGTCCCGCACCGTGCGCGACCTGATGGACGCCAACGACCTGATCGCCACCGCGGACAGCGCCCACAGCGACGCGTTCGTCCACTCGTGCAGCTTCATCACGGCGCTCGCCGGCCGCGCCGACCTGGGAGAGCCGGAGGCGGTCATCCAGGAGTTCACGGCCGACACCGCGACCGGCGAATGGGACAAGCGCCGCCACGGATTGCGCTCGGCGCTCCTGTTCGACACTGACGACGAGTACGAGCACGCCACCGGCGCCTATCTGATGGATCTGGACCACACGGTCAACATCGTCAACGATAACGGCCGGTGGAAGGTCTACCAGCGCACCGACAATCCGGACGCGCGGCTGCCGGTCGAACTGCTCGCCTACAGGCCGGACTCCAAGCGCCCGTTCGGGCGCAGCCGCATCAGCCGCACCGTGATGAGCCTGACCGACAGCGCCGTGCGCACGTTCATGCGCAGCGAGATGCAGGCCGAGCTGTATTCGGTGCCGCCCCGCTACTTCCTGGGCGTGACCGAGGAGATGTTCACCGACGACGACGGCAACCCGATACCCCAGTGGAGGATCCTGCTCGACCATGTGCTCGCCCTGCCCGCCGACCCGAAGACCGGCACCGTCCCGCAGGTCGGCCAGTTCGCCCAATACTCGTTCGAACCCCACCAGGCGCAGCTGAGGCAGACCGCGACCATGTTCGCGTCCGCGACCAGCCTGCCGCCGGACGCGATGGGCGTGCTCACCGACAACCCCAGCAGCGCCGACGCGATCGACAAGGCCCAGAAGGAGCTGTGCCTGGAGGCGGAGAAATGCCAACGCTGGTTCGCTCCCGCCTGGGAGCGGATCATCGGCCGCGCACAATATTTGGCCGGCCCGGACGGCAGCGTGCAGGCGGTGTCCTGCCAGTGGCGCAACCCCAGCACGCCCAGCCGCGCCGCCGCCGCGGACGCGGCCGTCAAGCTCGTGCAGGCCGGCATCCTGCCCGCCGACTCCGATGTCACCTGGGACATGCTCGACCTGTCCGACCGGCAACGGCAGACCCTGCGCATGGAACAACGACGCAAACGCAGCGAACAGCGCATCGACCAGCTCCGCGCCATGCGGATGAGCTCCAAGGAGGCGACGGATGGATCTGAACAATCTGGACCTGCCTCCGGAGAGCAAGTCGCTGCTGCAGGAGGAACTGGAACGACTGCACCGCAACTACGAGGATGACATCGACAACCTCATCGACGCGGCCACCGAAGAACTCGAACGCGCCGACCCGATGGAGATGAGGGACCTCGTCCTCGAATACGTCAACGACGCGGACACGCTCGCCAGCGAATACTACGAGGCCACCCGAGACGCGTGGCAACGATACGCCGGAGTCAGCATGCCCGCGTACGAGCCGACGGGCATCGACCCATACGAGGTCCTGTACCGTCAGGTAGGCGGATTCTCCGGCTCCGACTGGAACGGCCTGAACTACACGCAGCTCAAGGCAGGCCAATCACGCGCCGGGCTCACCGTGGACGACCTGTGGCCGCGGGACATGAGCCTTGACGACTGGCAGCAGTTCGCCGCGGACATGATCGCGCGCTCCCTGCGCATGTCCACTCAGGCGAACAGGGACAAGGACCCAACCCACCCGAGGTGGGCCAGGGTGCCGCGCGGGTCACGCCCCTGCTCGTTCTGCGTGATGCTCGCATCGAACGGGTTCTTCTACACCAGCGAGCGGAGCGCCGACTTCGGCGGGTCCTTCCACAACGGCAAATGCAAATGCGTCGTGGTATGCAGCTGGGGCAAGGATCGTCTCATCGGCTACGACCAGGAACGCTACAGGACCATGTACGACGCCGCGGTCAAAGCCGCCGGGAGCTCGGACGCCGAAGCGGTCGCCGTGGCCATGAACCACCTGTATCCGGACGACGTCAGCGGAGGCGTGTACGAGCTTTCCAAGGAATGGCCCGACGAGGTGATCAGGCCGCGCGGACAGGTATGGGACCACATATTCGCCGGCCACGGCCCCGGAACACGCGTCGCCGGGAAAACCCATTTCCCCGACGACTGGCCACAGGAGAAAGTACAATGGGCGGTACGCGAAACGATATGCGCGCCCGACTACGAACCGATGACGACACCCGACGGCATGGTCCAACGCCGACGAAAACTCATAGAAGGACAGATCATCGAGGTGTACCTGAAAGTCAAACGCAAGAAGAAACTCGGCGGACGGTTCTCGGTCAACTCCGCGTATCCGATCACCGAACAGGAACGAGGCCGATATGGACAGTGAGCAAAAGGCACGCGACGCCGCGGCCGCCCTGCTGCCATACGTCTCCCCGGCCATGAGCGAACAGGACATGGAAGGCTACACATCACCGCTGTCCGCGGGAGAGCCGGAACTCGCACTGATGTGGCTTCTCGGATACGCCGGACTCCCGCAGGCCCACGCGCCCAGGGACATCATCCTCGACGCCGTCGCCGCGCTGCCCGACGACGACAAGGACGACTACGCATACCTGCTCGACTGACATCGCCAACACACTATTCCACAACGAAGGCCACCGCCACGCGCGGTGGCCTTCCTCGTTATCACGGCTGGTTGCCGCAGCGGCCGACCGGACCCGGCCGTAAACCGGGCGCTTCACAGCCACGCAGGTTCGAATCCTGCACCAGCCACTCACCGCGGACCCCGCACGCCGCGTCGTTAACCGTGCGCCGAAACCATGAAGGAGAACACCATGTTCCGCAACCGATTCCGCATGCTCGCCCTGCGCCTGCGCACCATCGACAACCCGCCCGCCGACAACGGCGGCGACGATGACGATGAAGACAAGAACGGCACCTCCAAGGAGTTCAGCCGGGCGCTCGCCAAGCGCGTCGCGGAGATCGAGGCCAAGTACTCGGACTACGAGGAGCTGAAGGCCAAGGCCGCCAAATACGACGAGGCGGAGGAGGCCGGCAAGAGCGAACTGGAGAGGATGCGCGAGGCCAAGGAGCAGGCCGAGGCCGAACGCGACCGACTCAAGGCCGAGAGCGAACGCTCCCGCCTGGTCGACGCGATCGTCGAGGAGACCGGACTCGACCGGAGCGTGGTCGCCATGCTCTCCGGCGACGAGAAGCAGCTGCGCGAGCATGCGGAGAAACTCTCCGCCATGGTCAAGGACAAATCCAAGCAGGAGCGGGAGGACCGGCGCAAACGCAGCCTGCCGCCCACCAACCCGCCGGCCGGCCATCAGGGCGACGAACGCAGGAGCGCGAAGGAGCTGCTGCGCGACGCCTACGCGGACGGCGACGAATAAACCGAGACAACCAGAAAGGAGCCGATCATGGCGCTCACCCTCGCGGAATCCGCGAAACTCAGCCAGGACAACCTGCACCGCGGCGTGCTCGAAACGTTCGTGCAGGAATCCCCGATCCTCGACCGCATCCCGTTCATGCAGATCGAGGGCAACGCGTACGCGTACAACGAGGAGGCCACCCTGCCGGGCGTGGCGTTCCGCAAGGTCAACGAGGCGTACACGGAATCCACCGGCACCGTCAACCAGAAGACCGAGACACTGTACATCCTCGGCGGCGACGCCGACGTGGACCGGTTCATCGTCCAGACCCGCGGCAACCTCAACGACCAGCGCGCCGTACAGACCGCGCTGAAGACCAAGGCCCTGAGCTACGAGTTCCAGGACGCGTTCTTCAACGGCGACCACGACACCAACGAACAGGAGTTCGACGGCCTGAAGAACCGCCTGACCGGCAATCAGGTCATCACCGCCGCCGAAAACGGCCTGAACGTGCTCGGCAACGGCGACGGCGACGTGCACGCGTTCCTCGACAAGCTCGACGAACTGCTCGCCGCCGTGCCCGGCATCAACGGCACCAACGGCGCGATCTACGCCAACGCCTCGATCATAGGCAAGATCCGCAGCGCGCTCCGTCACGTCGGAGAAAGCACCGCGCTCCTGCAGGACGTGGCCGGCAAGCGGGCGCTCATGTGGAACGGGATCCCGATCCTCGACCCGGGCAACACCGCGTCCGGCACACCGGTCCTGCCGCAGACCGAGACCCAGGGCACCGCCACGTCCAAGGCGTCCAGCATCTACGCCGTCAAATTCGGCGAAAGTCCGGAGGACGGCGGCGTGACCGGCCTAACCAACGGCGGCGTCATGGTCGATGACCTCGGCCTGCTGCAGGACAAGCCCGTCTACCGCACCCGCATCGAACTGTACGCTGGCCTCGCCGTGTTCTCCGGCAAGGCCGCCGCCCGCCTCCAGGGAGTGCTCAATGGCTAGCCGCAGGACCACGAAACCCGTCAAGCCGGAGGAGACCGAGGACATCGATACCGGGATCCTCGACGAGCCCGACACGGAGCCCGTCGAACCGACGCCCGTCGAACCCGAGGAGCCGGCCCCCACGCCCATGTCCGGAGCCATCCCGGACGTGGGCGCCGGCCGTGTCGAGACCTACGACACCGAGCGCGGCGGGCGGCGCGTGCGCGTCACCCGCAACATCGACACCGGTATGAAGATCGTCGAACCATACCCGGAGGAGGCGTGACCATGCCGGACGAGGAAGCCCCGTTCGCCGAGGTCTCCGATCTGGAGGCCCGATGGCGCGGTCTCGACACCGGCGAACGGGAACGGGCCGAAACGCTGCTGGCCGACGCGTCCGACAAGATCCGCGCCGACTATCCGCTCCTATGGAGGAAGGTTTCGGAACGGACCCTGACCCGCATCGTCTGCCAGATGGTCAAACGCGCCATGCTGGCCGGCGACACGGCAGGCGTCCAATCCGCCACGCAGACCACCGGCCCGTTCAGCGACACGGTCGCCTACTCGAACCCCGACGGCGACCTGTACCTGACCGCCAGCGAACGCCAGTCGCTCGGCGCCGACCGACGGCATGCGTTCACCATCCGCATGACCGGAGGCGATGTCGCATGATCCCGTCGGACTACGAGACCGTCGACGTCAAACGCAGTACCGTCACGCTAGAGGACGGCGTGCGCACGCCCGGCGCGCCCGTGCACGAGGGCTCGCTGGGCATGCTTGTCGCGCCAGGCACGTACGAACGCCAGGACGAGGTCGGACGCCGCACGGTCACGTTCGGCGCCGACCTATACCGGCGCGGGCGGCTTCCGTTCGACGTCCGCGCCGGCGATCTGCTGCTCGTGCGCGGACGACTCTTGACCGTCACCAGGACCCCGGAGGAATGGCGGCGCGGCGACCGCGTCATCGGTGTCCAACTGCACGCCGAAGAGGGGAGGGCCACGCTATGAGATTCGCCAGGTTCGTCTTGAACCGCAGGAACGTGCAATCCCAGCTGCTGCGCAACCCGCAATTGCTCGACGAGGTGCAGTACCAGGTCGAGGGCATGGCGCAGGTGCATCCGAGCATCACCGTGTACCGCAACGACGACGGCGATCGCGGCAACGTGGTCGCCACCGCGCCCATGAGCGTCGAACAGGCGCACGGCGTCCTGTCGAAGATCCTCGCCGGGGTGAAGCTATGATGCCGCACCTGATCGGCCTCGACCCGTCAATCATGCTGTACCGGGGCCTGAGCGCCGCGCTCCCGGAGATCACGTTCGGCTGGGACATGCCCGGGGGCGACGGGCCCAAGTGCCTCATGGTGGTGGATCCGGGCCGGTATCCGACCCCGGTCACCCAATCCATGACCCTCCGCCTGACCGTCGTCGACCGCCATGCTGACGGCAGCGGCGACTGGGCGGCGGCATGCGCCCTGACCCGCCGCATCCACCGGTGGCTGCTCCAACATGCCACCAATCATCCATTGTGCGCCGCGGAGGTCCAGTCCGGACCATTGCGCACGTACGACGACCGGCTGGGCTGCGAGACCGCGTACAGCACGGTCCTGCTGACCGTCACAGCCACACCCACTATGTAAAGGAGCCAACATGGCAGAAGAAGAGACCACCACAGGCGTGAATCAGGGCGCCGGCAAGACCACGACCGTGCGCGCCGTCTCGACCGCGCCGAGCAACGGCCTGGAGGCCAGCCTCATGGCCGCGGGAGCCACCGGCCTGGAGTTCGTCGGCAACGGCAACAACGCCGACATGGTCAGCCTGATCAAGGAGGCGGCAATCTTCAAATACGACGTCGACGCGGAGGACGTGGGCACGCTCGGCCCCGAATGGAAGCCCGGCGAGGACAAGCAGCCGCTCGGCTACTTCTCGGAGGACGGCATCACCATCCATCCGGAGGCGGGCGACGACAACGACTTCACCGCGCACAACGGCGACACCGTCGTCAGCATGCAGTCCGGCGGCTACTGGACGGTGCAGTTCGCCGCCCTGGAAGGCAAGAAGGAGGTTATCGAGACCTACTTCGACACCACCGTCCAGTCGGATGGCAGCATCACCGTCGACACGAGCGACATCAAGAAGTACGCGCAGTACGTGATCGCCGGCCTGACCCAGACGGAGAAGCTCATCCTCCTGCACATCCCCAAGGCCAAAGTCAGCGAACGCGACGACATCGCCTGGACCATCTCGGATCTGCAGAACTTCAACATGACCCTGCGCGCGTTCAAGGGCGACACCACGGCGCCGTACCTGTTCAAGGCGTGGGGCTTCGCCCAGGACGTGCCCGCCACGCCCGTCGTCTGAACCGAGGCACCCTCATTCCGGCGCCCCGCACGCTTTCTCCTATCGGCGTGCGGGGCGCTCCCATACCCACCCAGATAGGAGAAACCCGAAGATAGGAGACCCTTATGAGCGAGCAGACCGTCATCACCCCCAGCACATTCGACGAATCCGAGGACCCGCGCCCCGTGCGCATCCAGTACGGCGACGTGAAGATGCGACTGCCCCGACTGGACGACAGCACCCAGCTGCCATTGGCCATGATCAGCGCGGGCATCATGATCGTCAGCAAGGGATGGAACAACCTCACGCAGGAGGAGAAACTCAACTTCATGGGCGTCATCCTCGCCTACCTGATCCGCGAATACCCGTTGCTCGAAGTCGAGATGGACAGGAAGAGCGGCGACAAGCTCAAGGACCTCGGCCTGATCATCCAGGCATGGGCCAAGGCCGGCCATACCGACCCAAAAGCCTGATCCTCATCGGCCTGTGGATCGACCACCGGGCCGCCCTCCAATACGACTGGCATAGGGCATGGGGCGGCCCGCTCGATCTGAACACACTCTCCCTGCATGAGGCGTGGCCCATGTGCCGGGAGATCCTCAAGGACCGCTCATCGCACAGCTGGGCCGCACTGGCCGGGTGGAGCTTCATCCCAGACCCGGCCGACAAGTACATCCACGCCGCCAACCAGGGCGCGGCCAAACACCGCAGGCTCACGCCCGCGTGGGAGAAGCCCGACAAACTGCTCGGACCCGAACACTCCGCGGCCCGGCCGGCACCGAAGCGTGACGAGAGGCTGCGCGGCAGGCTCAAGGCGCGGCTCGGACTCCATGACTGAAAGGACGGTGATCATCGATGGCGCAGGATCTCGGCACCGGATACATCCTCATCCAACCCACCACCAAGGGATTGGGCAAGGCCATCGAGGATCCACTGGCGTCGGCCGTCCAGTCCGCGTCAAAGTCGGGCGGAAAGACCATCCTCAGCCGGATAGGCGGCGCGTTCACATCGGTCGGCAAGGTCGGACTGGCCGCGATCGGCACGATCGGCGGCGGGCTCGCCGCCCTGACCGCCAAGGGCGGGTTCGACCGCGCGCTGAACATCGAACGCGCCCAGACCAAGCTCAAGGCCCTCGGGCACGACACGCAGAGCGTGGACGCGATCATGGACGACGCTTTGAAGAGCGTGCAGGGCACCGCGTTCGGGCTGGGCGACGCCGCCAGCGTCGCCGCCACAATGGTCGCCAGCGGCATCCAGTCCGGCACCCAATTGGAGACCGTGTTGGGCACGGTGGGCGACGCGGCGCAGATCGCCGGCGTCGGCTTCAAGGACATGGGCGTCATCTTCTCGCAGGTCGCCGCCAAGGGCAAGCTCCAGGGCGACGAGATGCTCCAATTGATGCAGGCCGGCATCCCCGTCCTCCAATACCTCGCCGACCATTACGGCATCACGACCGCTGCGGCGCAGGAGATGGTGAGCGCCGGCAAGGTGTCGTTCGCGGACTTCGAGGCAGCGATGCGCGAACACATCGGCGGCGCCGCCCAATCCGCGGGCGAAAGCTTCGACGGCGCCATGGGCAACGTCAGGGCAGCATTGAGCCGGCTGGGCGAGACCGTGGCCACGCCGGTCATCAACGGGCTGACCAGCATGGCCAACCAGGCCATCCCCATCATCGACGACTTCACCGCCACCGCCCAACCCGCATTGGAGAGGATCGGCACGTCCATCCAAACCGGATTGGAGAACGCGCTTCCCGCCATCGGCAATTTCTTCACCCAGGCGCAGACCATGATCGGGCAGGCGGTCTCCACCATCCAGTCGAACGTCGACCAGCTGATGTCCACTCTCGCGCCGATCGTCCAGCAGGTCATCGGCACGCTCAAGGGCGTATGGGACTCGTTCACCGCATCCTTCAGCTCGTCAGGCGGCACGCTGAGCGGCCTGATGGGAGTCGCCTCCACGATCGTGAGCCTGATGAGCCCGCTCGGGGCGGCACGTCTCCTGTTCGAACAGTTCGGCTCCCAGATCCAGCAGATCGCCTCCACGATCGGCCCGCAGCTGGTCAACGTGCTCGACAGCGTGGCCGCCGTGCTCGGCGGCGTGATCGGCGGTCTCCTGCCCGGCATCCAGTCGGCGATCAGCGCGTTCCTCCCGGTGATCGGACAGGTCATCACCACGGTCGGACAGATCGCCGCGACGGTCATGCCGGTCATCAGCAGCCTGGTGTCGCAGCTCGTGCCCGTCATCACGCAGATCGCACAGGTCGTCAGCCAACTGATGGCCACGCTCGCGCCCATCATCGCAAACCTCGTATCCACCCTGCTGCCGGTCATCCAGAACATCGTCAGCGCGCTGATGAACCTGGCCACGGCGGTCATGCCGATCGTCATGCAGGTCATCAGCGCGGTCATGAGCCTGATCCAGATGCTCATGCCCGTCATCCAGACCATCGCCACGGTCATCGGCAGCGTGGCCGGCGTCATCGCCACCGTCATCGGCCAGATCATCAGCCTGGTCACCAACGTCGTCGCGGTCGTCGTGAGCGCGGTCTCGCAGGTCACCGGCGTGATCAGTGGCATCATCAGCGTCGTATCGAGCGTGTTCGGCACGATACTGAGCGTCATCAGCAGCGTCGTGTCGGGCGTGGTGAGTGCGGTCACGGGCGCGTTCAACACGGTCGTCAATGTCATCAGCAGTGCCGTGTCCAGCGTCGTCGCGTTCATCACGGGGCTAGCGTCGAGCATCAGTAGCACGTTCAGCGGCATCGCTTCCACGATCGGCAACGCCATCAACGGCGCGGCCAACGCGTTGCGGGCCGGGTTCAGCGGCATGGTCAGTGCCGCCGGGAGCTTCGTCGGCAACCTCATGAGCACGATCGGAGGCATCCCAGGACGCATCCAAAGCGCGTTCAGCGGTGCCGCCAGCTGGCTGGTCAGCGCCGGCCGCAACATCATCCAAGGCCTGATCAACGGCATCACCGGCGCGATATCCGGCGCGATCTCGGCCGTGCAGAACGCGGTCGGCGGCATCATCAGCGGAGCCAAAAACCTGCTCGGCATCCACTCGCCATCCACCGTGTTCCGCGACGAAATCGGCAAGATGGTCGGCGAAGGCCTCGCCATCGGCATCCAACGAGAGACCAGTGCAGTCAGCAAGGCTGGCAGCGAACTGGCCGCGGCGAGCATGCCCTCGTCGATACCGCTGCCGGGTTTCGACGAGTCGGCGTTGCGCGCATCCGTCCAGGAGACAGCCACGCGCTACCTGCCTGTCCTCAATACTGCCGCCACGGCGTCCGGACATGCTCCCACGGCGCGGGGAGAATCCATCGTGACCGTCAACATCGACGCGCAAGGGACCGACCCGGACGTGCTCTACGCCATGTTCGAGACCCGGACACGCGCCGCGATCGACAAATGGGGGATATGATGCGCATACAACTCATCGCCGATGGTGATGTCATCACCCTTGTCGACAACCGTCTCGACCGGCACGGCGACGCATGGATACGGAAAGACGGCATCAGTGGACTGTACGGGGCGACCAAACCCAAGGAAACCGCCAGCGGCATCCCGCAACAGGACGGTGCCTACTGGCCGAGCCGACTCACCGCATCACCACGCACCATCACCATCGACTGCGTCACCCATCGCGGATCCACCGTCGACGCGATGCGACTCATCGATAGGATTAACGCGCTCGCATACCGGCAGGTGACCCTGCTCGTGGAGGACGCGTCCGGCCGTAGGACATTGACCGGTTGGATCGCGGACAACCCGTCGCAGACGCTGCTCACGCGGCTCGACGCGATGACGTTCAGCCTGGTCGTCTACTGCCCCGACCCGAACCGGTACGGCGAGACCGTCTGCTTCCCCACGAGCGGCGGCATATGCCGGGTACGGAACGAAGGCAACGCGCCCACATGGCCGAAGGCCGTCGTATCCGGCCACGTGACGACGCTGCGGCTCGCCATGGGCGACGCGGGAGAAGTACGGTGGCAGGGAAATTCCGACGGACTCGAACTGGACTTCCGCGACATGATCCCCAGCGATGGGGCCATCGTCAAGGACCTGGCCTTCCCCATACCACCGGGCTCCCATCCGGTGACGGTGTCCGCCGATTCGGGGACAACGGTCACGATGAACCTCAGACCAGCATGGAGGTAACGATGCCGTTCGAACAGATCCCGCCATCGACCGTGCACGCGTACGACATCACGACCGGCGCGCACCTGACCCGCCTACCCTATACGTCCTGCCGGTGGAGCGACGGGCTGAACGCGGCCGGCAGCATGACCGTCGGCGTCGACTATTCGAAGACCGCCGCCCGGCAGGACCTGTGGGAGCTGCTGCGCTGCTGGAAGGTCATCCTCGCCGTCCAACGCGGCGACCGGGTGCTGCACGCCGGCCCCCTGACCTCATACACGTGGGACGCGGAGAACCGCGGCCTCTCCCTCGACTGCGGCGGATGCCTGACCCTCCTATCGAAGCGCCTCGTCCTTCCCCGCGGACTCAGGGACACCTGGCGCGACGGCCCGATCCTCGTCGACGAACAGCACCCCGCCAGCGGCATGGCCCTCACCCTGACCGGCTCATACCCGGACATCATCCGCGGCCTGATCGACGAGACCCTCCAATACGGGCCTCTGCCCATCACCCTGCCACCGGTCCAGGGCGGCTCGTACACGCGCACCTACCATATGTGGGACCTCGCCACCGTCAGCGACCGCATCACCGACATCACTAACCTCGAGAACGGGCCCGAAACACGCTTCGACCCGCGCATCAAGCCGGACGGTAGCCTGACGTTCGACCTCACGGCCGACCCCCAACCCACCCACCACCAATGGAACACCATCGTCCCCGGATCACGCGCCATCCTCACCAGACTGGACGGCGACGGCGCCGACATGACCGGCCAGGTCTGGGCCACCGGCGGCAAGGACGACGACAAGACCCTCATGTGCCGACGCACCACCACCATCCCCACCGACGCGGGCTGCATGTTCCTGCAGACCAAGGACACCCAACACACCACCGTCAGCGACCTCACAACACTCCAAACCCACGCGCTCGCCGACCTTGCCCACGGCGCGTGGCCCGCGGAGACGTACACGGTCAAGGTCGGCGAGGAACACGACGTGAGGGTCGGCGACACCGCCGACCTGACCGTCGACGACGACCACCTCGGCGCGAGGACCATCCCGTTGAAGATCACCGACGTGAGCGGCGACGCGTCAAGCGACTGGCTGACCGTCCAGGCGCAGGAAAGGACCGACCAATGAATGACACCGACACCGTCATGCCGTTGGCGGCCGTGGGGAGCGTGGCGGTATGGTGCGGCGACGAAGTCACTGCCGGCGCGGGTGCGTCGGACCTGGCCCACCGGTACTCCATGCTCGCCTCGACCATGCTCGGCCTCGAGGAGCGCAACCAGGCGAAATCCGGAGCCGGATGGATGGTCGACGGGAACACGCTCACCGGCCAGCTCGACGCGGCCGCGGACGCGGCATCCGGCGTGGCGGTGGGCTACGTGTTCCTCATGGCCGGTCTGCTGGATTCGTTCTCCAATGTGGCCGGCATGCAGCAGGCCGTCGCGGACACGATCGCGCACGCCGCCGAACTGTTCCCCGGGGCGCGGATCGTGGTGGGCTGCGGTCCCGGCTGCATCCTCGCCGGCACGGACGACACGACGGTCGAGCAGCAGGCGCACGTGCTGACCGCGATCAGGCTCGCGGCCGACCAGGCCGGCGCCTTGTGCGTCCCGGACATGCGCGCCATATGCGGCAACGACCCAAGCCTGCGCGCCGACGGCATCACCCCGAACGACACGGGCCACGCCCTGCTCGCCCAGACCATCGAACAGGCGGTGCGCGAGGACCAGGGCGAACCATTGGACACGCCCGTCACCGACCTCAAACGCAAATACATATCCGGAGGCAACAGCTGGACCGCCGGACAGATCCAACGACTCAACCGCCGTGAGGCGGAGAAGCGTGAGGCGAACCGTCCCACGGGCACCGAGCTGACCCAGTTGACCTCGAAGCTGGATGCGCTGACCCGTGCGCAGGGATTGCAGCAGGTCATCCTCGATCAGGCCGTGAAGGTGTTGCAATACGCCACCGAAACGTTGAAGAAGGTCCAGGACAACCAGCAGACGATGCTCGAGACCCAGCAGGACCAGCAGGACAAGCTGAAGCAGCAGCAGGAGCAGTTGTCGGGCGTGGTGGGCCAGCAGGGGAGCACGCTTGAGTCGTTGCAGTCGTTGACGGCCCGTTTGGACACGATCCAGAACCAGACGTTGCAGACGGTGGGCGTGAACCTGCAGACCCTGTTCGATCGTACGGACCAGCTGCTCGACCGCGTGCAGGCGCTCGAGGACCGTGGAAGCGTCGGCGCGTGACAAGGAAGGAGACGTGAGTCATGGCGACTGTGGGCAGGAAGGTCGGGCGTCTGGACGTGCGCCTCGTGCGCGGGGACAGCGAGCGATTGGGCGGCCGGTGGCGGCAGAGGTATCCGGACGGGACCGTGAAGGCGGTGGATCTGAGCTCGTGGAGCGGCGTGGTCGAATTGCGTTCGCCTGACGGGAGTGAGCTGTGGTACAGCCGCGCGTGCGGGGAGATGACGTCGGACGGGTATGCGATTGCGGACATCCCGCCGTCGGCGTTCACGGACGCGGTGTGGGCGGCGCGCCGGACGGGCCAGTGGAAGGTCACGGTCACGTCGCCGGATGGCGGGACGAAGCGCACGCTGGGATGGGGCTATTACGCCCTGTCGGATTGAACGTTCATCACGAAAGGATTTGGTATGACGGAGCAGATAGTGGATGTGACCGAGGCGAGCATGCCCGCCTCGTCGGATGTGGTCGCCGCCGCGAGGTCCGCGGGCGGCGCGGCGGGGGAGGAGGCCGGGTATGCTGCCGCGTCCGCCTTGGCGGGTGATACGGTGTCTCGCGTGGCCGCGTTGTCGTCGCGCGTGGACGCGCTGGTGGCGTCCGGTTCGGACGGAGGCGACGTGGGCACCGAGCTCAGGGATGTGCGCGTGGACGTGGACGGGACCGTGCACGGATCGGCGGGCGAGGCGGTAAGGGGGCAGGTTGCCGCGTGCTCCATGGACACGGTCCTGACGGCGTCCTCAATCCTGTCCGGGACGGACCTGATTGCGCCGAGATACGCGTACGCGTCGGAGACGGGCGTGGTGAGACTGGATGGGTCGATGGAATTGGTCGGTGACGGGAAGTATCGGAACACGGGACGAGTGTACGCGGGCGGTTGTGGGCATATGCATGTGCGCACCAGAGTCGATGAGAACCATTTTGCGATCGCCTGTTACGACCGGAACGGCAACCTGCTAACGGGAGAGTCTGTGCCCGGTCTGGGAGGCAACGAATTCAATGACTACGAATTCGATTTTCCCGACACCGTGTGCTGGGTCGTGGTTTCCTGTTACGACGACGCTGGGTTCGGGGAATTCTCGTGCCGCCTATGGCGTGACGTGGACTTCGCGCTCGCGCTCGCGCAGGTGAACGCGTCCCGTGCCCCGTACAACGTGTCGCTATCCATCGACGGTGAGACCACATCTGTGGGAAGCGGTTCGTGGCTGCACGTGGAAGGGTGCCGGAGAAGCGCGCCAGTGTGTGTTGCTGGATGCTCACGTGTCGACGTGCGGGCGAGGCTTAACGAAACCGCTTGCCCAGCCGCGTTCTACCGGTCCGACTGGTCGTTCCTGCCTGACGTGTCTCGTCCCGGCGAGGGCGGCAACGAGTACCGTGACTACACGTATGACCTGACCGATGCTGCGTACGCGGAAGCGTTCTGGATGGTCGTGTCGGACTACAATCCCGCTGGGCATCTCGGGTTCAATGCCGTGGTGCACTCGGACATGGATGGCGAAGCGCGCCGTTACGGGACATTCAGCGTTCTGGGAGACTCGTACTCGACGTTCGCGGGATACCTGGCCGACGACTCGTGGCCGACGTATTACCCGGCGTCCGGCAACCCGAGCGCCGTCGGCGTGGACGTGGAGGACGTGGGACAGACGTGGTGGTGCCTGTTCGCTCGCGATTACGGGTGCAGGATGCTCGAGAACGCGTCATACTCGGGCAGCACAATCGGATATGACTCGTACGGTTCCGGCGACGAAGACGGCAGACAGACCAGCTTCATCCAGCGCGCCGGCAAACTTACCGTACCCGAACTGATCATCGTGTTCGGAGGAACGAACGACTACTGGGCCGCAAGGCAAGAGGGAAGGCTTGACACATTCCTCGGCGACTACCAGTATTCGGACTGGAACGACGGCGACCTGACGAAATTCAGACCCGCGCTCGCGTGTCTGCTCGACGGGATCATACGTGACCACATCGGCGCGCATGTCGTATTCATCATGAACACGGAACTCGACGCACTCGGAGAATCCGTCGACACGGTATGCGACCACTACGGCGTCGACGTCCTGCACCTGCACGACATCGACAAGGCGTCAGGACACCCCACCATCATCGGCATGCGTGCCATCGCCGACCAACTCATCGGCTATCTGAGACAACACTGAAAGGACACCACCATGACGAACGTAGACACCAATCGGGGGGGGGGGTAAAACTCCCTAGAATCATCCGCATCCTCCCGAGCGGAGGTGCGAGGTGAGCGAGCAGATCGTGGATTTGGTGGAGGCGGTGATGCCTGGACCGCGCGGCGTGACCGGCCCGCAGGGCCCGCAGGGTTTGCCGGGCGCGGACGCGGTGCCGGCGGACGAGGCCGTGGCCGGGTATGTGGCCGGCCCGGAGTCGTCCACTCGTGAAGCCGTGGACGTGGCCGTCGCGCATCACGGTTCCGGCATGCACGCCGTGTTCCTCGGGGACAGCATCACGTACGGGTTCCGTCTCGACGAGTCCGTCAGGCTCGAGAAGAGGTATCCGGCGCTCGTCTGCTCGACGCTCGGCATGATCGAGCATAATTACGCGGTGCGCGGCGCCGGGTACACGAAATCGTATGCCGACGGGCCGCGGACCATCGCCCAGCAGGTCGACAAGGCGGCCGCCGACGAATCGTACGACCACGGCCGGGTCGGCCTGGTGGTCGTGGCCGCGGGCATCAACGACGTGGACTCGGACGCCGCGAACGTGAAGACCGCATGCATGGGCGTGATCGACCGGTTGTCCGGCATGTACCCCAACGCGCTGATCATGGTCGGCAACACGCCGACCGCGGGACTGGCGAACATGGACGCCGGCTCGCCGGCCGGCCTGTGGGCGAAACGGAACATCATCGCGGCGATCGACTCGGCGTGCACGGGCAGTATCGCCAGGCTCGTCTCCGTACCGATGTGGAAGCTGTACGGTCTGCCGAGGTCGTTCACCGACAGCGACGACGGCATCCACCCCGGCGTCAACGGGCACGCGAGACTGGCCTCGATGGTCGTACAGGCATGGCACGGCGGCGCCACCCCGGACATCCACGGCGCCTACACGTCGAACCTGGAGGACACCGACCTAGTATCGGACCCGCGCGCCGTCGCCCTACCGGAAGGCAACACTTCTCTCGCGAACATGGTGAACGGTTTCGGCGGCGGGAAGCCCGCAGGGGACCGCGCGTGGGATCTCGACCCCTACGAGGTGTTCCTCATGTGGAAGTCGCCGACCTGCCTGCGCGTGCAGCTGAACAACCTGTCCATGACACTCGACGTGCCCGATGACGAATCGAACTCCAGCCTGTGCAAGAACACCAACGTCGGCATCCGGCTCATGAGGTTCGCTCCGCTGCTGAGACAGTCCGACACGGGCTCCCATGCTCTCGCATGCGGGGTGACGGCCGTCAACAGTCAGATCATCGAACTGTCCACCATGTTCAACGGGCAGGCCGACAGGAGCCTGCCCGTCGGCGCGTTCCACATGCCGTGCGCGGCCACATGGAACCGGGATGGAACCGTGATCCTGGACGTCCCCGCCAACGTGCCGGGGTGCTACCTGATGCCCGGACGCCACTACGAATACAAGGTCAGCGGCGTCATCGACATCGACCTGAACATCTGAACGTCCAGTCACGCGGCGTCCGGTACTTCAGCGCCGCGGCCGGCGAGATCGCCAACCCGCCGGCCGACGGGTTGATCCCTGATCCGACTGGATGTTCCGGGCCTCACCGATACAGGTGAGCCCATTCCGCTTCACGGACGGCTGATGGGACGACTTCGGACGATCCGGACGGTGGATTCAGCACAATCCACTGCCCTATCATGTCCTTGTCGTCCTCGAACCGTTCGCTGATGAGGCGCGGGATATCGTCTTCCGCGGTCCCGTGGGCGCACAGCAACGCCAACTCGCGTCCCGTCGAGGTCAATGAGTATCCGGACATGAAGCAGACGGTGTGCCTCTCGCTGTTCCATACCTGTCGTACGTCGCCGTTGACGATGATGGCGTTTGGGCCAGGTCGGAACACGATTTTCCGCCCGGTCAACTGGGTGACGAGCCCCGCGTCCTCAAGGACCGTCCCGCGCGGCAACGGGAATCCGCCATAAGTCCTTCCTTTGCCGTCGACCTGAGCCAGCAGGGGCACGGCATAGGGAGGTTCGCCTTCGCAGCACACGTCGAAGCACCAGGAGCACAGTTCCCGGAAACGCTGGGCCTCAAGCGGTGACATGTTGTTCAACGTCGTCAACGTCCGTTTCGAGAACGTTCCAGGACGGTTAATCTCACCGGCCAGCAGCTGGGCCCATATGGCCCGCACCTCGTCGTCGTACGCGTGCGAGGCGCCGTCCTCGAATGCGTCCCACCAGTCCGGCTGGAGCCGGTCGACCCCGGACGTGTCCACGTTCCCGGCGCGGCACGCGTCCTCGGCCATGCGTCCCACCGTGTTCAGGTTCTCGAAACCGTTGACCGTGCGCAAGTACTCCCAGGCCAGCGCGTGCTCCTCCTCATCGGACAGCACGTCGTCGCCGAACAAGCGGCGCGCGTCTCCGACGGACTTGCGGAATATCGCCCGCTTGCCGCGCGTTCCGTCCCCGGACCGAACAGCCTCGCTGATCGACGTGACCAGTTTCGAAATGCCCGTCGTCGCACGCTCCACACCCTTGCCGGCCGATTCCACACCTTCGCCGATGGCCTTCACCTGACCACCCGGCGTCAACACGTCATCACTCATACCTCAGAGCATACGCCGAAAGGAACGATTTATGACTCCTCCAGCCGGTACCCCGTTGTGGGCGGTGATCCTGATCGCGGTGGTGCCGAGTCTGGCCACGGTCATCGTGGCGGTGATCCAGTCGCGGCAGATCCGCGGGCTGCGTGACCAGCAGTCGGCCACGAAGTGGGAGATCACGAACGACCATTCTGCGCCGCTTCGCGCGGACATGGACGAGAAGCACGAGAAGGTCATGGCCGCGATCGACGCGCTGCGCGATGACATGAACGGCGAGTTCAAGACCGTCAACGAAAGGGTCTCCAACGCGGAACGCGAGCATCTGCAGCTGCGCGAGGACATCAGGGAACTCCGACGGCACCGGTGACCGTCTCCAAGGTTTGCCCCATCCGGATCGGATGGGGCTTTTCCATATCAATCAACAGTAAAGGAGAGGAATGAGCATCAAGAACAAAAGCAAGCCGAGCCTGGTGACGCGGATCCTCGCGGTCATTGTCGCCGTGCTGCTCGGCGTATCGCCGGCCACCGCTCTTGCGGACATGCAAGGCATTGATGTGTCGAGCTGGCAGCCGTCGAACATCACCAGGCTGGTGGACGCAGATCTGGCTGTGGTCAAGGTCACGCAGGCCACCGGCTACGTCAACCCGTCGTGGCGTGCGCAGGCGCAGGGCGCGGTGGACACCGGCAAGGCGCTGGGCCTGTACCATTACGCCGGCGGATACAACGCCACCAGGGAGGCCGACTGGTTCCTCGCGCAGATCGGCGATTACGTGGGCCGGGCGGTGCTCGTGCTCGACTGGGAGTCAAACCAGAACAGCGCGTGGGGCAACGGCGGCTGGGTGCTGCAGTTCGTGCAGCGCATCCACGACCGCACCCGCGTGTGGCCGCTCGTGTACGTGCAGGCGTCCGCCATCGGGCAGATCCCGCAGCAGGTGTGGGACAAGTGCGGCCTGTGGGTCGCCCAGTACGCGAACATGCTGCCGACCGGCTACCAGTCGAACCCGTGGAACTACGGAGCCTACGGCGAGGCCATGCGACAGTATTCGTCCACCGGCCGGCTCCCCGGATATTCGGGGAATCTCGACCTGAACGTGTTCCGCGGCGAACGCTGGCAGTGGGACGCATACGCGCAGGGCGACGGCGCGAAACGACCGTCCGCCACGCTGCCGGAAACCACGACCGGCGCCACGGGCCAGCAGACCGCGAACACCGGACGCCAGTGCGTCGTGGTCCAGCCGGGCGACTCGCTCAGCGCGATCGCGGCCCGATACGGCGGCACATGGGGCGAGTGGACCGGGTACGCGTCCGGCGACCCCGGACTGATCTACGCCGGCGAGACCGTCTGCCGCGGCACCACGCAGCAGACCACCACGGGCGGACAGCGCCCGTCCAACACCGGGTCGCTGCAGGTCACCGTGCAAAGCGGCGACACCATCAGCGGCATCGCCGCGCGATACGACGCGTGGCCGCTGTCCTCGTGGAGCGTGCCCAGCGGGAACCTGAACCTGATCTACCCCGGACAGGTCGTGACCTACGCAGGCTCCTACCAGTACCAGTCCGCCGGCGGCCGCGCCTACACAGTGCGCTCGGGCGACACCCTGACCGGCATCGCCGCGCGGCTCGGCATCAGCTGGACCCAGCTCACCGGATACCGTTCGGGCAACCCCAGCCTGATCTATCCGGGAGAGGTCCTCTACTACTAGCCCATCATGGCCCGCATCCGCCACGGGTGCGGGCCCATATTCGTTAAGGAGCAACAATGGAAGAAGACACCACGGAATATCTCATCCCGGACAAGGCGTATGACGTGCTGAAGTGGGTGGGGCTGATCGCGCTGCCCGCGCTGGCCGTGTGCGTGCAGACCATCGGCACAGCCGCGGGCTGGACGGGCACCGACCTGACCGTCACCATCCTGACCGCACTGGGCACCCTCGTCGGCGCGCTCATCGGCGCCAGCACGATCAAGGCCCGGCGCATGACGCAGGAATAGCCTGCGGCCGTATCACAGCGCCCCGCTTCACCCGCATGTATCGCGGGGGAGCGGGGCGCTTTTCGCGTTTCCGGGGTGCTGTATGATGATTCGCGACAACAGAATAGAGTGCCCTTAGTGTGCCCGGGCCGTTCGCGGCGTCCGCGACCCGTTGGAATCATTGGGTTTTCGTTTTCATCGTGGAGTTCAAGTTCAACGTCAGTAAGTGAGCGTGAAGGAGGTTCGCACTACCTCGGGTTTCGAATCCGGAAGTGGCTTTTTCCTTGGCCTTGGATTTGAAAACTCGAGGTAGTGCGAACCTCTATTACGATACGGCGCACACGACGTTGTTGAGATACTGGTCGGCAAGGCCGACGAACTGGCCCGTTTCCGCATCGCGAATCGCGCCGGTTTCCGGATCCACGATGCCGCCGGTCTCCGGGTCGATGAGGTTGCCGTATTCGTGGGTGATCAGACCCGATACGGGGTCTGGCTGTGGCGTCGTTGGGGTCTCCCGGGTGCCGGCGGATGGGTTGGAGGCCTCTCCGGCGGTGTTTTGCGTGTCGGTGATGTTCGGGATGACACCGGTTCGCTGTTCTTGTCGGTGGGGTCGCTTCCCTTTGAGGAGTCGGATTCCACGGTCCCGGAATCGGAGGAATCACCCGTGGTGTCTTTGGCGGTTGAATCGGGCTGATCCACCAGCGGCTGCCTCTGTTGCAATCTGGCCCATACAACCGCGGCTTTCGGCGCCCAGACCACACGATTCGGATCCTGCGGCGCCGTGGTGATCGGAACGGTTTGCGAGTACAGGCGGTCGGTGCTCAGATTGACCATACTGGTGGCGAGGCCGACAAGCGAGGTGATGTCGGCGAGTCCCTCGCACAGGTTCAGCGACTGCAATGCCGTTTTGGCGAGCTGATACAACTGGCCCGATTGAGTGAACAGGTTCTTGGACGTCGCCTCATGCAACAGCTGTTTGATGAGGTATTGCTGGCGTGTGGTGCGCATGATGTCGGGAGTTCTCCGAACTGGGCAAATACATCAATCAGCCGATGCGCACCTATTCGAGCGGCAGGCGGGCATGGCTCGGATTCGCGTTCTCCTCGTCGATTCGCCCCGACATCCTCGTCGTCGATGAGGCGTAATCGGTCGGTGACCGCAAGTTTTCCAGGAAATGCAAGGAACGCGTGCACGAGATCATGGCGGAGGAGGATGTCACCGTACTGTTCGTGACCCATTCGACTGCCATGGCCAAGGAATTCTGCACACAAGGCATCGTCATCCGAAAAGGTCACGCCGAATTTTCCGGCGAGATCGAGGAAGGGTGTCCTATTACACGTCGATGTAACAAGAGGAATGATGCGTACATGCGGTATCACCGTGAGGATCCAGATAGCGTATTGATTATCGTGGGAGGACATGGAAACGACTATCAGAAGATTTGTGAACGGGTCCATGAACTTGACGATCTCCGGATTATCCTAATCAGAAATTTGAGCAATCCGCTTATCTCCATCTTGATGTGGCAGACCTATCGGTTTGATATGACGACTGTATTCAAACAAGGTAAGCGATATATGACCATGTTTGGAGACGGTATTGTTCTGCGAATGTGGTGAGTAAATTGTCGCCGTGTAGTCCTTATCCTGTGTGAAGTAAGGACTTTCTAGAGCCGTAGATAATGTCATCACCGAAATGCTTCATAAGGAGGTCTCAATGGAGCAGCGTCAATATGTCTGCCAGAAATGTGGCTGCCGTGAGTACGTCAGCGACCAGTTCCAGGCCACCGGCGGCAACTTTGCAAAGATCTTCGACATCCAGAACAAGCGGTTCATCACCATCAGCTGTCGGCAGTGCGGGTTCACGGAGCTGTACAGCTCGCAGACCGATGGCGGGATGAACGTGCTGGATTTCCTGCTCGGCTGACCTGCGACTGCCTATAGCAGAGCCGAGGAATAATTCTCAAACTTTCTTATACGACACCACTGCGTGCCCCGTCTGTGTCCCGAAACCTACAGAATATGCAACGGCGTCTGGCGCTGCCGGAGTCGAGCGGTTACAGTGGAACCATGAGGAGCAACGGCGCATGCCGCATATCGGGTGAGGTTGTGGAGAGACGATGAGGGTCTTCGACTTCGATGGGACGATATACAAGGGCGAGAGCCTGTTCGATCTGTATCTGTTCAGCGTCCGCTATGAGCCCCGTGTATTGAAATACATCGCTCCGGTGGCCCAATGCGGCATCCGCTACAAGACCGGCCACGCCGAACTACAGACGATGGAGCGCAAGCTGGGGCGCATCATCCGCCGGTATCTGCAGGATATCGACGCATCGAAGCGCGTGGCCAGACTGTGTGGTTCCAACCCGTCGCCAACGGTTCCGTCGAAGCGCGGCGGCGATCCCGTCGCGGCCTCCCACGCGGGACTGAACGCGCTGTCGGAGGCTTTCTGGAACCGCAAGTTCCATAAGATCAAAGCCTGGTACCAACCCCAGCCGGACGACGTCATCGTCACTGCGTCGTTCGACCTGACGGTGGGGGAGGCCTGCCGTCGTCTGGGCATCCGACACCTCATCGCCTCCACCATCGACCCGGAGACGCTGGAGATCTCCCACCTGAACTTCCGCACGAACAAGGCCAAGCGCTTCCGTGAAATCTACGGCCCCGACGCCGTCATCGACGAGTTCTACACCGACAGCTACCACGACCAGTCCATGATCGACATGGCCCGCACCGCCTATCTGGTCAAAGGCAACAGACTCATCCGCATCAAGTGACCGAACAAGGAGAGACGTTGGAACCGCAGGCGTATATGGTCACGCAGGGGGAGGGCTTCCCGATCGTCTTCGCGCACGGCATGGGCGTCGACCATCGGTCGCTGATGATGCTGGACCGGTATTTCCCGGAGCGGACGCAGCGCATCTACCTCGATCTGCCCGGGTACGGCCGCACCCCGGCGCTGGACGGTCCCGGCGGTTTGCCCGAATACGTGGACTGGTTCTGCGGCGCGATCGACGACATCCTCGGGCCTCGTGCGCCGTTCGTCGTGGTCGGCAACTCGATGGGCGGGGTGCTGGCTCGGGCCGTGATCGCACGCAAGCCGCGTCGTGTGGCGGGCGTCGCCCTGATCGCGCCGGTCATCGATCCGGTGATTGCGCATCGTCGCGTCGCCGAGCATGTGGTGAGCGAGCCGAACCCGGACCTGATGCACAAACTGCCGCTCGACCAGGTGCTGGACTTCATCCGCATGGGTGTCAACCAGTCGTTCGAGGCATGGCGGCGGTATCAGATGTATGTGCTGCCGGGCATCCGCGCTTTCGACCGCGCCGCGTACGCCAGGCTGGAGGCGCGCTATTGGCTGGCTGAGGACCCGGAACGTGCGTTCGGTATGTTCGAGGGGCCGACCGCCATCATCTGCGGACGGCAGGATCAGATCGTCGGCTATGAGGATCAGGAGGAGATCCTGCCCCACTATCCGAACGCGCGGTATGCGGTGATCGAGAACGCGGGACACAATGTCTACGTGGACCGGCCCGAGCAGGTCGGCGCATTGCTGCGCGATTGGGCCGGACAGCTGCCGATTCGTTAGGAGAGGGATGGAACAGTTCACGGTGGTGTTGGACCAGCTGATCGGGTTCGCAATCATGCTGGTCATCGGGTACATCTGCGTCAGGTGCAAGGTCTACGGCGAGAAGACGCTGGATGGCATCTGCCAGCTGATCCTCAAGGTGGGCATACCGCTGATGGTGTTCTCCAACGCCACGGCGGGCGCCACGCGCGCCGACCTGTTCGAATCCGGCATCATCCTGGTGTTCCAGGCCGTCATGTACGTGCTGCTCATCTCGTCCACCTGGCTGATCGCCAAGGTCATGCGCCTGCCGGTGGACCGCGGTCACATGTTCCAGGCGGCGTTCATCTTCGGCAACGTCGGGTTCATCGGACTGCCGTTGCTCATCGCCCTGTTCCCGGAGCGCGGCGCGTTGTTCTACTCCCTGATGGCGCTGCTCGACCAGTTCCTGATGTGGACGTACGGCGTCTGGCTCACCCGCTCCGAACAGACCCGCCGCGAACGGCCCGCCGCATCGTTGGCGCAGCAGCTGCGCGGGTTGCTGAGCCCCGGACTGGTGTCCGTGATCGTGTCGTTGCTGGTCATCCTGATCGGCATTCCGATCCCCGAAGACATCAACACGCCGCTGCACACGGTCGGCTCGATCTCCACGCCGCTATCGCTGATGTACATCGGCGGGCTGTTCGCGCTGCGCGACTGGAAGACCACGCTCAGGCAGCCCGAGGTGTATGTCGGCATTGTGGTCAAGATGCTGATCATTCCGATCGTGCTGTTCGCGCTGCTCACCTTCGTGCCGCCGATGCTGGGGCTGGGGACGATGAACGCGGATATGGTGCATGCGGTGACCGTGGTGTGCGCGATGCCGACGATGGCGGCGCTTGTCATGTTCGCCGAGCGGGAGCGCAATATGCCCGAATACGCGGTCGGTCTGGTGCTGGTGACCACAGTGGCCAGCCTGCTGACGCTGACCGGCGTGTCCTATGTGGTGTTCTGATGCGGGATACTGGTGGTATGTTCGCGCTGTTGGAGACGCTGATCGCCGTCTATGAGACCGGGCAGTTCACCATTGCGGCCGACGAGCTCAAGGTCTCGCAGTCCACGGTGTCCTCGCGCATCGCCTCCCTGGAGGCGATGGTGGGCGCCCCGTTGTTCGTGCGGCACGCCTAGAGCGACGTGACCCCCACCGAAGCCGGCACACTGCTGTACCGCGCGGCCACACAGATCGGCGGCGTGGGGCGTGACGCCCGCGAGGAGATCGCCCGTACATGGGCGAACCGCGAGCCGTTCTCGATGTTGGTCTCCCATACCGCCGCCGCGGTGCTGATCCCCGCGGCGCTGCGCGCGACGCTCGGTGAATTGGACCGATTCGAGATCGCCGTGGCGGCTTCGAACTCGGATGGCATCCTGGAACGGGTGGGGTTGAAGGAGGCTCATCTGGGCGTGGTCGAGAAGCCGATCATCAGCGAATCAGTCGAACGCGTCACCCTGTGCGAGGACGAGCTGGTGCTGGCCGGGGACCCCTCGGGCGTATGGCTGGTGCGCGAGCATGGATCCGGTGTGCGCTACTACACCGAGCTGTATTTCAAGACGGAGGGTATCGTGCCGACGCACGCCATCGAGGTGGCGAGCAACGCCTCCATCGTCGCCGCGCTGGCGGCGGGCGTGGGCTGTTCGATCGTATCGCGGGCCGCGTGCCCCGGCGGGGTGGCGGTGCATGATCTGGGGCCGGAATTCGTGCGGCGTTTCTACGCATTGATTCCCCGGTCCGGCCTGACCCGCGACCAGCGTGCGCTGGCCGATGCCGTCATTACGGCGTTGCGGGACGTCAGGCTGCGCTGAGAAGTCGGTTCGGCGTTCATGGCCCGGCGGGACGCATTCGCATCGAAAAACGTGATGATATTCATCGATATGTTCTATTTGACCGATGTTGGGCCTCGTTGTTCAATGGAGGTATGAGAGAGTTCTGCACCAAGTGGTGGAAGCGCATCGCGACCACCGATATGTTGTTCATCGCCGTCCTGACGCTGATCGCCTCCTTCATCGGCACCTTCCTCAAGCAGTTTGATGGCTTCTCGCTGCTCGGCCCGCTGATCATCGCCCTGCTCATCGGCATGGTCATCCAGTTCCCGATCCGTTCCCTCTACGTCGGCGCCAACGACTCCCGCAAGGCGGGCGTCAAGGACGCCGCCGGTCTGATCTCCAACAAGCTGCTGCGCCTCGGCATCATCCTGCTCGGCTTCAAGCTCAACCTGCAAGTGCTGTTCACGCAGGGCATCAAGTGCCTGCCGATCGCGGCGGTCATCGTCACGCTGGTCATCGTCGTGACCTATCTGATCGCCCGTGCGCTCAAGGTCAGCCCGATGCTCGCCATCCTGACCGCGGGCGGCACCGGCATCTGCGGCGCTGCCGCCGTCATGGGACTGTCGGGCTCCATCACCGTTCCGGAGGAGGACGAGGAGGAGAAGGCCGACAACGAGGTGATGGCCGTGGCCACCGTGGCCATCATGGGCACGATCTTCGCGCTGATCGAGATCGCGCTGTTCCCGGCGCTCGGCCTGACCCCCGCCCAGCAGGGCGTGGCCGCCGGCGCCAGCCTGCACGAGATCGCCCACGCGGTCGCCGTCGGCGGCGCCTTCGGCGAGGAGGCCCTGAACATGGCCACCATCATGAAGCTGAGCCGTGTGCTCATGCTCGTCTTCGCGGCCATCATCATCGCCATCTGGTGGGACCGCACGCATTCCACGGTCAAGCACGAAGGCAAGCGCAAGGTCGCCTTCCCGTGGTTCATGCTCGGCTTCATCGCCGCGTCGGTGCTGGGCACCTATGTGCCGTTCCTGACCGCCATCTCCGCCCAGCTGGTGGACGTGGCCTACATCGTGCTCGGCATGGCCATGGCCGCGCTCGGCATCAACGTGAACTTCAAGG
>ENA-UOIW01000323-UOIW01000323.1-human-gut-metagenome-genome-assembly--contig:-P58-NODE-323-length-43071-cov-12.342640_pt1 | contig 43071 bp, 26 predicted proteins | sample MGYA00242334_ERZ723881 | MGnify/ENA metagenome assembly ERZ723881 | reverse complement strand
ACGCGGCATCCAGAAGTTTCCCGATGCTGTAAGTCTTAACGTCTGCTTTGTGCCAAAAGCGGAAGTAACTAACAGCAGTCTGTGTGAAAATACGGGGAGCAGGTTAAAGGTGCCTGGCCGTTGTTGAGGTGGAGTTGCAGGGCCGCACCTTCTATATCCTAGAAGTCGATACATCTGACGGTGTTTGTTCTCTATCAACTTTGCTATTACGGCTGAAGTCGCCTCTGGATTGGCCCAAGCAGCTTACGCTGTTGGCAGAAGAGTTAACCCAGAAATCACTGCACTGGCCAAATCAGCGGTTAAAAATGCTCTGCGGCAAGGATGGCTATTCCGGCATTCCTCACCCGCAGACCAAATCCGTGGATAAGGGCAAGTTGCATGAGGAGTCGATAGAGCACTGGGCGGCAAGATTTCACAGTTGGATGACATCAATCTAACGTATTGAAGAGATTTAATACAAGACGAACTATGTCTACGTTTGAGGCTTTATATCTTGTTGTTATAGTAAAGATGGTGCATGATTGTAATCAATTTGATGATAACAATAGCGCTATATGGATCACATCACTACATTCTCCTTTCATTTCATAGCTGCGGCACATGATTAGTTCTCCCTCTAAACGGGTCGAGGATTTGAGCCTTGCCCAGCGCGAGCGGCTGGCCTACATCGACTTCCAGCTCTACTTCTTCGGTGATATTGGGCGCCCAGACCTGATTGAGCGCTTCGGTGTGGCGCCGGCAGGGGCAACTCGCGATCTGGCTCTTTACCGGGAAATCGCACCGCAGAACATTGAATTCGATGGTAGCAACAAGATCTACCGCATAGGCAAGGCGTTTGTTCCAATTTTCGAGCACTCGACGCAACGTGTTTTGTCGACACTCGCGCTTGGGTTTGGAGATGGTGTGAACGTCGACTCGCGGCCGCTGCTGCCATGCGAGTCTCCAGTGGCTTTGAGCTGCCCACGGATGGATGTGCTGGCCCCAATCTGCCGGGCTATCCACGCCAAGCGGCCAGTAGCCATCCGCTACCACTCAATGAGCAGCGGTGAGACCGAGCGGATCATTGTGCCCTTTGCGCTGGTCGATACCGGCCTGCGCTGGCACGTCCGAGCTTTTGATCGCAAGAGTGGCGAGTTCCGCGACTTCGTTGTCACCCGCATTGAAGCGCCTATCCTGCTTGATGAAGAACCCAAGGCTAACGAGCGTTCGGACAACGACATTCAGTGGACTCGGATCGTGGAGTTGGACTTAGTGCCTCATCCGCGCTTTGCGCGTCCCGAGGTCATCAAGATGGACTACGGGATGACCAACGGGTCGATCAAGATGCGCGTGCGGGCTGCTGTTGCGGGCTACATGCTGCTGCACTGGAGCGTGGACTGCTCGCCTGACCATCGCCTCAAAGAAGAACAGTATCGCCTATGGCTTAGCGATCCGCTGGTGCTGTACGGAGTCGAGAGCGCCAAGCTGGCTCCAGGATACCAAGCCCTGAGCAGTTCCAAGGGATCATAGGAAAGAGGAAAACAATGGCCAAGACACTTGAAGCCCACGACAAACTGATCCGCGAGATCTTCGAAGGCAGCTACCAGTTCGAGATTCCGGACTACCAGCGTCCCTATGCCTGGACAACCGAGCAGGCCACAGAGCTGTTCGATGATCTGCACTCGGCGATGCTGGATGCGCGTGTCTCCGGTGCAACCAGCCAATACTTCCTCGGCAGTATCGTTCTGATCAAGAACGACCGAGAGCCCAAATCGTCGGTGGTCGATGGCCAGCAGCGCCTGTCGACGCTGACGATGCTGTTTGCAGTGCTGCGCGAGGCCATGCCGCACGCAGCCGACGACATCACCGATTTCCTCTACAAGAAGGGCAAGGTCAGCCTCGGCGAGAAAAATGAATACCGCCTGACCGCCCGCGAGGAGGATGTCGACTTCTTTCGCACCAACATTCAAGAGCCGGGCGGCATCGCACAGTTGGTCACTAGCACCGACAAGCTGGAAGACAGCCGACTTCGATACCGCGAAAACGCCATGCTGCTGCTTGCCAAAGCCAAGGCGCTACCGCCCGCCGATCTGATCGCACTGTGGCAGTTCCTGGCCAACAACTGCTCGCTGGTTGTTATCTCCACGCCCGATCTTGAAGCTGCCTACCGCATCTTTTCCGTGCTCAATAATCGGGGGCTTGACCTCGCGCCTATCGACATCATCAAGGCGCAGGTTCTGGGCCTAATCCGCACCACGGCAGGCGACATTAAGAGTCGGGTCTATGCCAAGGAGTGGAGTCGCATCGAAACCTCACTGGGCCGTGACGCCTTTGGTGATCTGTTCGGTCACATCCGTAGCATCTATGCGAAGAAGAAGCAGAAGTACATTTTGGTCAAGGAATTCCAAGAGCACGTCACCGAGTACAATAACCCTATCGCCCTGATCGACTCCGTCATCAAACCTTATGCAGAAGTATGGGACTTCGTGCGCGACGCTGACTTTGAGGCGACCGAGCACGCCGAGACGATCAACGAGCACCTGTTCTGGCTCAACCGCGTGGACTTTAAGGACTGGGTACCCCCGGCACTGGTGTATTTCAAGCGATTCCGGCAAAAACCAAAATTGCTCGCAGAATTCTTCGAATCACTAGAACGCCTTACCTATTTCATGTTGGTCACAAAGGTGGGTATCAACGAACGCATCGAAACCTACGCTGCGCTCATTAAAGACATCGAGTCCACAGCCTTCGACGGCGCTCTAGTCACCTTGGGCACTCTGGCACTTACAGACAAACAGAAGCGAGATTTCGTGGCTGCTCTCGACGGAGATATCTACCGCAACCTGCCCAAAGCCCGCATGGCACTGGTTTTACGTCTCGAATCTCTGGTTCGAGCCCCTGGAGTGCAGCTGCAAAACGCCGTGTCGCTGGAGCATGTGCTGCCGCAAAACCCGCCTGACGGTTCGGACTGGATCAAGTGGTTCCCGGATGAAGACGAGCGAGATTGCTGGACGCACCGTTTGGCCAATCTAGTTCCGCTGGATAGGAACAAGAACTCATCTGCCAGCAACTACGACTTTTCCAAGAAGAAGGATGCCTACTTCAGGGGTAAGGGCAAGGCGTCTCCCTTCGTGCTAACGCAGGAAGTTAGGTCAGAAAACGAGTGGACACCCAACCTTCTGGCTGAGCGTCAGAAACGCCTGATGGGAGAACTCAAAAATCATTGGAAACTCGCCGTCACCACAGACAATGCCAGCGCCTCAGCGGCGAATTAAGGTAAGTATCGATGCATAAGAAGCAACAACAAGACCAAAGCCAGATCAAGTGGATTTCCGATTTCATCTGGAACATTGCCGATGACCGCTTGCGCGACGTCTATGTACGCGGCAAGTACCGCGACGTGATCCTGCCCTTCACCGTACTGCGACGGCTTGATGCCGTGCTAGAGACGACGAAGGATGCTGTGCTAGAGCGCAAGAAGCTCCTTGATGCCCATAAAGTGGTCGAGCAGGACGGCGCTCTGCGTATGGCAGCAGGCCAAGCCTTCTACAACGTATCGGATTTTACTCTGGCCAAGCTCAAGGCCAGTGCCGCAGGCCAGCGGCTGCGTGATGATTTTATTGCGTATCTGGATGGATTTTCGCCCAACGTCCAGGAAATCCTCACCAAGTTCAGTTTTCACAACCAGATCCAGAAGTTGGTGGATTCGCACGTTCTGGGCTATTTGATAGAAGATTTCCTCGACCCGGAGGTCAATCTCTCGCCGTTGCCGGTTAAGGATGCCGACGGCCGCATCAAGCTGCCGCCGCTGGACAACCATGGCATGGGCACGGTGTTCGAAGAGCTGATCCGCCGCTTTAACGAAGACAACAACGAAGAGGCTGGTGAGCACTTCACACCGCGCGATGTGGTGAAGCTCATGGCCAAGCTACTGTTCCTGCCTGTGGCCGAGCGCATCGAGTCTAGCACCTATTCGCTCTACGATGGCTCCTGTGGCACAGGTGGCATGCTCACAGTGGCCGAGGAATCGCTATATGAGCTGGCCGAACAGCACGGTAAAGAGGTATCAATCCACCTGTTCGGGCAAGAAATCAGCGACGAAACCTACGCTATCTGCAAGGCAGATCTGCTCTTGAAGGGCGAAGGTGAGGGGGCCGAGAACATCGTCGGTGGCGCTGATAAATCCACTCTGTCTGCCGACCAGTTCCGTTCGCGCGAATTTGATTTCATGATCTCCAACCCGCCCTACGGCAAGAGTTGGAAGACCGATCTGGAGCGCATGGGGGGCAAGAAGGAATTCAATGACCCGCGCTTCATTGTCAGCCACGGGGGCAATGCCGAATTCAAGCTCCTGACTCGCTCCAGTGACGGACAGCTCATGTTCCAGGTGAACAAGCTGCAAAAGATGAAACACCACACGCCGTTGGGCAGCCGCATCGCGTTGGTTCATAACGGCTCCGCATTGTTCACCGGCGATGCAGGCCAGGGCGAGAGTAACATCCGCCGTTGGGTACTGGAGAACGACTGGCTGGAGGCCATCATCGCCCTGCCGCTCAACATTTTCTACAACACCGGCATCGCCACCTACATCTGGGTGTTGGCCAACAAGAAAGCCGAAGCGCGTCGTGACAAAGTGCAGTTGATCGATGCAAGTGGCTGGTTCCAGCCACTGCGCCGCAATCTCGGCAAGAAGAACTGTGAACTCTCGGATGGAGACATCCAACGAATTATCGACCTCTACCTCGGCGAGGCGCAGGAAACCGCCGAGTCGAAATGGTTTGACACTCAGGACTTCGGTTACTGGAAGATCACCGTCGAGCGCCCGCTGCGCCTGAAAAGCCAGCTCTCCGACGAGCGAATCGAACCTCTGCGTTTTGCCACCGGCGACGAGGCGATACGCACCGAGATCTACGCCACCCACGGCGAGGCGCTCTATACCGATTTCGCCAAGCTCAAGCCGACCATCGAGGCATGGCTGAAAGGCGAGGACGAGAACGAAGAGGACGAGAACGAAGACAGCGGCGATGACAGCGAGACTCCCGCCGCGCGTAAGGCCGTGCCCGCCAAGCGCCGCAAGAAGCTGCTCGACGCATCGACGTGGCTGCGCGACAAGGCGCTGATGGTGGTTGCGCAACGGGTGCAAAAAGCTCTAGGTAGCACCGTGTTCGATGACCACAATGAATTCCGTACCCGCTTCGATACTGCCCTGAAGGCACAGGGTGACAAGCTCGGAGCGCCGGAGAAGAAAGCCATCTACAAAGCTGTGAGCTGGCGTGACGAAACGGCCCCGCCAGTCATTGCCAAACGCAGCAAACTCAAGACGAGCGACTTCTTTGAACCCGGCTTCGATGGCGCGTACCTGGAGACCGTGGGCAAGGATCGGTTCATGGTCGAGTACGAACCCGACAGCGAGCTGCGCGATACTGAGCAGGTCCCGCTGAAGGAGCTGGGTGGTATCGATGCGTTTTTCGAGCGTGAAGTGCTGCCGCATGCGCCGGACGCCTGGATCGCTACCGACAAGACCCAGATCGGTTATGAGATATCGTTTGCCCGCTACTTCTACAAGCCAGCACCACTGCGCACGCTGGAAGATATTCGAGCCGACATCCTCGCGCTGGAGCAGCAGAGCGAAGGGTTGCTGCACAAGATCGTGGGGGGCGCGTAATGACAGTGGCGAGTGTGTACCCGAACTACCGACGGCCGAAAATGCGCTGGTTGCCTGCTGTGCCGGAACACTGGAACGAGCAACGTGCCAAGACATTCTTCCGCGAGGTGGATGAGCGCTCGAAGACCGGACAGGAGGAACTGCTGTCGGTGTCTCACCTCACCGGCGTTACCCCGCGCAGCCAAAAGAAGGTCACGATGTTCAAGGCTGCGAGCTACGTTGGCTCCAAGCTGTGCCGCCCTGGCGACATCGTCATCAACACGCTGTGGGCGTGGATGGCGGCGCTTGGTGCGAGCAAGCACGAGGGCATCGTCAGTCCCGCCTATGGTGTGTATCGCCCGCATCACGCCGATAGCTTCAATCCGGCGTATCTCGACTACCTGTTGCGCACCCGCGCCTACGTGGCCGAATACATCGGACGCTCGACCGGCATCCGATCCTCGCGCCTGCGCCTGTACCCGAATCAGTTCCTCGACATTGCGCTGATCCAGCCCCCGCGCCCTGAGCAGGACCAAATCGTCGCTTACCTGCGCGCTCAGGATGCGCACATGGCCCGCTTCATCAAGACCAAGCGCGATCTGATCAAGCTGCTCACCGAACAGAAGCTGCGAATTATCGACCACGCTGTCACGCGCGGCCTTGATTCATCGGTGGCTCTGAAGCCGTCCGGCATCGAATGGCTGGGTGAGGTACCGGAGCACTGGGAAGTGCAAAGGCTGAAGAACGTGGCCAACGTGGTCTTGGGCAAGATGCTGACCACGGAAGCCAAGGCTGGCGATGGGGATTTCAAGCCCTACCTGCGCTCCACGAATGTGCAGTGGATTAAGCCCGATGTGCGCGACGTAAAGGAAATGTGGGTAGCCAAAGCTGAGATGGCGCAGCTCCGCGTCCGCAAGGGTGACTTGCTGGTCAGCGAAGGCGGAGAAGTTGGTCGGGCCTGCATGTGGAACGATGAACTGCCGGAGTGCTACATCCAGAACTCTGTGCATCGGGTTGCGGCCAAGCCGATGATGCTGCCGGAATTCCTGTTTCACCAGTTTTTCACCTATGGCAAGCGTGGCCGTTTCAATGCCATCGTGAACCGCGTCAGCATCGCGCACCTGACGCGCGAAAAGCTCGTGACGATTCCGTTCACCGTCCCTCCCATCGAAGAACAAAAAGCCATCTGCCGGTGGATCAGCGACGAATGCCAGCCGCTGGACGACGCCATCGCCCGTACCGAAGAAGAAATCAAGCTGATCCGCGAATACCGCGACCGCCTGATTGCCGATGTGGTCACAGGCCAAGTGGACGTGCGGGGCTGGCAGCCCGGCCCGGACGACGTGGTGGACGACACGGCGCTGGCTGCGCTCGGCGATGACCCAGATGATGTGACCGAGGAGGAGGATGGCGATGGCGAAAACTGACACCAGTGAGCGCTGGTTCGAGGCGCGCGTGGTACGCAGCTTGACCGGTGTGCCGCAGCCCGAGTACAGCCATGAGCTGGCTCCCACGGACTTCGCCGCCACCCACAACGGCTACGTGCAGGGCAAGCCCACTGACTACAACCGCGACGTGGCGCTGGATGTGACACAGCTGCTCGCCTTCTTGCAATCCACCCAGCCCAAGGCAGTAGACACGCTGGAACTGGCGGCGGACGGCATCAAGCGCACTCAGTTCCTGCACCGGTTGCAAGGTGAGATCACCAAGCGCGGTGTGGTGGATGTGCTTCGCAAGGGGGTTAGCCACGGCCCCGTACACGTCGATCTCTACAAGCTGCTACCCACGCCGGGCAACGCAGCAGCAGCAGACGCCTTCGGCAAGAACATCTTCAGCGTTACCCGACAGGTACGCTACAGCAACGAATCCGGCAACGAGTTAGACTTGGCCATCTTCATCAACGGTCTGCCGGTGCTGACTTTCGAGTTGAAGAACTCGCTGACCAAGCAGACCCTGGCCGACGCCATCGTCCAGTACCAGACCACGCGCAGCCCGCAGGAGCTGCTGTTCCAGTTGGGGCGTTGTGTGGCGCACATTGCAGTGGATGATGTGGAGGCTGCGTTCTGTACCGAGCTGAAGGGCAAGGCCTCGTGGTTCCTGCCATTTAACCAGGGCTGGAACAGCGGCGCTGGCAACCCACCCAATCCGGATGGTCTGAAGACTGATTACCTATGGAAGCAGGTGCTGACTCGCGAGTCGCTGGCCAACATCATCGAGAGCTACGCGCAGGTGGTAGAAGAGGAAGAAGTGGACGCTGGCGGCAAGAAACGCAAGAAGCGCAAGCAGATCTTCCCACGCTTCCATCAGTTGCGCACGGTGCGAGCCCTTCTGCGCCGCGCCCATGCGGATGGGGTGGGTAATCGTTACCTAATCCAGCATTCGGCAGGAAGCGGCAAGAGCAACACCATTGCCTGGCTGGCGCACCAGTTGGTGGAGCTGCGCCGCAAGGACGATCCGCTGACGGTGCAGTTCGACTCCATCATCGTCATCACCGACCGGCGTGCGTTGGACACACAGATCGCCCGCACCATCAAGGGTTATGACCATGTGGCGGCGATCTTCGGCCACTCCGACAACGCGCAGGAGCTGCGCGAGTATCTGCGCCGGGGCAAGAAGATCATCGTCACCACGGTGCAGAAATTCCCGTTCATCCTCGATGAGCTGGGCGACCTCTCAGGCAAGAGCTTCGCGCTGTTGATCGACGAGGCGCATTCCAGCCAAGGCGGCAAGACCACGGCGCGGATGCACGAAGCCCTCGGCGGCAAGGTTGCTGCGGAGGAGTTCGAGGAGGACAGCACGCAGGATGCAGTCAACGCGGAAATCGAGAAGCGTATTGCCTCGCGCAAACTGTTGGCCAACGCCAGCTACTTCGCGTTCACTGCCACACCTAAGAACAAGACGTTGGAGTTGTTCGGCGAGAAGACCCTGGTCGGTGACAAGGTGCAGTCCCGCTCGCCCGAAGAACTGACCTACACCACCAAGCAGGCGATCCAGGAGAAGTTCATCCTCGACGTGGTGGAGAACTACACCACCTACGACAGCTTCTATCAAGTGGCTAAGACAGTGGCGGACGATCCGGAGTTCGATAAGGTGAAGGCGCTGAAGAAGATCCGCCACTACGTCGAGTCGCACGACAAGGCCATCCGCCGCAAGGCCGAGATCATGGTCGATCACTTCATCGCACAGGTTGTGGGTAAGCAGAAAATTGGCGGCAAAGCGCGGGCCATGATCGTGTGCAACGGCGTTGAGCGGGCCATCGACTACTGGCGCGAGGTGTCGGATTACCTCACACAGATCAAGAGCCCGTACAAAGCTATCGTGGCATATTCGGGTGATTTCGAGATTGGTGGTCAGAAGAAGACCGAGGCCGATCTCAATGGGTTTCCAAGTAAGGACATTCCGGCAAATCTCAAGCAAGACCCGTATCGCTTCCTCATCGTTGCTAACAAGTTTGTCACCGGCTTCGATGAGCCCTTGCTGCACACTATGTATGTGGACAAGCCACTGGCGGGCGTTCTGGCGGTGCAGACCCTGTCACGTCTGAACCGGGCTCATCCGCAAAAGCACGACACTTTCGTGCTCGACTTTGCTGACAACGCCGAGGCGGTGAAGGCAGCGTTCCAGGACTATTATCGCGCTACCATCCAGACTGGAGAAACCGACGCCAACAAACTGCACGACCTAAAGGCTGAACTCGACGGGCAGCAGGTGTATAGCTGGCAACAGGTGGAAGAATTGGTGACCTTGTACTTGAGTGGCGAAGACAGGGACAAACTCGACCCCATCCTCGATGTGTGCGTGGCCGAATACACCGACAAGCTCGGCGAGGACGATCAGGTCAAGTTTAAGGGTAAAGCCAAGGCCTTCGTGCGCAGCTACGGCTTTCTTGCTGCGATTCTGAGCTACGGCCACCCGACGTGGGAGAAGCTCTCGATCTTCCTGAATTTCCTCATCCCCAAGCTGCCAGCACCCAAAGAGGAAGATCTCTCCAGAGGGGTGCTGGAGACTATCGACATGGACAGCTACAGGGTGGAGGCCAAAGCGGCGCTGAAGATGGCAATGGCCGACGCCGACGCCACGGTCGAGCCAGTGCCGCCGGGCGGCGGTGGCGGCAAGGGCGAGGCAGACATCGACAAACTTTCCGCGATCATCAAGACCTTCAACGACCTGTTCGGCAACATCGAGTGGAAGGACGAGGACAAAATCCGCAAGGTCCTCACCGAGGAAATCCCTGCGCGAGTAGCGCAGGACAAGGCTTACCAGAATGCGCAGGCGAACTCCGACAAGCAGAACGCCAAGTTGGAGCACGACAAGGCGCTCAACCGCGTGGTGCTTGAGCTGCTTTCCGACCACACCGAGTTGTTCAAGCAGTTCAGCGACAACTCCAACTTCAAGCGCTGGCTGACGGACACAGTGTTCGATGCGACCTACCAGCGGGGCGCGGTGCCGCCGAAAGCACCGCCGCAGACTGGGGCGTCGGCATGAGAAGGTGCTGGTGCGGGAGGGTGCGATGATCTTGCCCCTCCATTTCCGGACAGCTTTTGTATCTTAAGTTAACGATGCCCGCTGCCGCCGGTATTCCCTCGGAGAGTGGTATCCCAGCGCACTATGCGGGTGGTTTTCATTATAGTGATTGAACGCCGCTGCAAGGCTCTGTAGCGCTGTTCTCACATCCGGTTTGGGCATGAACGCGATGTAATCTTCCTTCATCGTTTTCACGAACCGTTCAGCCATACCATTGCTCTGTGGGCTGCTCACCGCTGTTGTGCAGGGCTCCAGATTCAGCTCTACGGCGAACCTCCGCGTTTCATACGCCGTATACGCTGAACCGTTGTCCGTCAGCCACTGCACCGGTGTGTCCGGTAACCTGTCACCGAAGCGCTTTTCCACCGACCTCAGCATCACATCCTGCACCGTCGAACTGTCGTAGCCTCCCGTGCTCGCTGCCCAGTCTATGGCCTCTCTGTCACAGCAGTCCAGCAAGAACGTGACCCGCAGTTTTTCACCGTTGTCGCAGTTGAACTCGAAGCCGTCTGAACGGGGTCAGTTTGGATATAGAGAATTATTGTACGGTAAGCCTGTTTTTTGAACAGACTTACCTATAGCAATAGGGTGTACTGGATTGGCCCCTATATTTCCATACACTTTTTATCACTTAACCCATTACTGGTTCGCCGCCGCAGATATTCCCGTGGCGAACGATACCCCAGTGCACTATGCGGATGCCATTCGTTGTAATGTTCGAAGGCCTCCGCAAGGTTCTTTACCGCTGTTAACCCGTCGGGTTTCGGCATGATGCTGATGTAATCGCGCTTCATCGTTTTCACGAAGCTCTCTGCCATCCCGTTGCTTTCCGGGCTACGTACCGCCGTATGTTTAGGCTCCAGTCCTACCATTCTGGCGAACTGACGCGTCTGATAAGAACGGTAGGCTGAACCGTTGTCTGTCAGCCACTCAACTGGGGATGTCGGCAGGCTGTTACCGAAGCGACGCTCCACGGCACCCAGCATGACGTCCTGCACGGTTTCACTGTCATATCCACCGTTACTGGCCGCCCAGTAAAGTGCCTCGCGATCGCAACAGTCCAGAGCGAACGTGACCCGCAGTTTTTCACCGTTATCACAGCTGAACTCGAAGCCGTCAGAGCACCACCGCTGGTTACTTTCTCCAACGGCCACTTTCCCTGTATGCGCCCGCTTCGATGGCGGTATTTCCGGTTTACGCTCAAGCAGCAGCGCATTCTGACGCATGATGCGGTATACGCGTTTGGCATTGATCACCGCCATGTCGTCAGTTTCTGATTGTCTGCGCAACAGTGCCCATACCCGACGATAACCATAGGTGGGCAGATCGCCGATAACGGTATGGATACGGGCCAGCGCGTCAGTATCATCAGGCTTGCGCTTGCACCGACGATCCTGCCAGTCCTTCGACTGACGGGCTATGGCATGCAGTTGCGCACGTGAGACCCGGAGGCAACGACTGACAAGGCTTATTCGCCATCCTCCGGTAACAAGGGCACGTGCGCTATCCACTTTTTTTGTCGGCCATATTCAACGGCTTCTTTTAGCAGCTCGTTTTCCATGGTTTTCTTGCCCAACAGGCGCTGCAGCTCTTTAATTTGCTTCATCGCAGATGCCAGCTCCGACGCGGGCACAACCTGTTCTCCTGCGGCAACGGCTGTAAGGCTGCCTTCCTGATACTGCTTACGCCACAGGAACAGCTGACTGGCAGCAACGCCATGCTGACGGGCGACCAGCGACACGGTCATTCCGGGCTCAAAACTCTGCTGAACAATGGCGATTTTTTCCTGAACACTTCGCCGTCTGCGCTTCTCTGGACCTAAAACATCAATCATTCGGACTCCAACGACTAGTCTAAAAACTAGTATTAAGACTATCACTAACTTAAGTGATACCAACTGTCTGGAGATTCATGGGGCCAGTCTACTGAGCTGACACAATGTATCAGAAAAGAGATCCCCCGATCGGCCAGTAAGCACAACGGGATAATCAGAGTCACATTTTGTCTTCATCGTAAATGCGATGACACCCGTCCGTACTGAACCCGGCAGGTTTATGATGGACGGCTCCATCCGTCAGGATAATGCAGACGGCAGGCATCCGGTATGACGCCAGGTACAGAGATACTACGGGCCCGCGCGCTGGCCGAGAGGCAACCGGTCATTCTGCCGCCCGAAGGTACCAGAAACGGGGATCCGTTTTGTAAGGTTTATCCACAGGAACCGGGGATAAGGGTGTGGGTAAGCGCGGCGATGTATGTCAGACAGGTCGACTCAGGTAAAAAAATGCCTGCTTCGGGAGCAGGCAAACAGGCGCTGACGGCATGCACGCCGTCAGCAAAATTTTATAATTTCCGGCAGCAGGCTGTTTGTTTCCGGAAATCGACCGAGTATGTAGGCTATCCACGACATTCGCGGAACAGGTCGCTTTCCGGAAGATAGGCCCCGGTGGTGATGTCCCAGAGCCCCAGTACGGACGCGAAAAGGTTATCGTGGGAATATGTCCTGTTAACGGCATTATGCTGCAGACACGCGGCGTTAATATTTTTAGCAGCAATGAAGCCTGGCGACATCCAGAGCTGCATCGGGATGTGCGTCTGCTGATCCGGTGCCAGTTTGTAGGGGGTACCGTGCAGATACAGTCCGCTCTCTCCCAGAGATTCGCCGTGATCGGACACATACAGCAGTACGGTGTTGTACTGTTCGCTGTATTGCTTAAGCTTTTCAATCATCTGCGCTAACACATAGTCGGTGTGGCGAATGGTATTGTCGTAGGTATTAACCAGCTGTTCCTGCGTGCAGTTTTCGATATCGCTGCGCGCACATTCCGGCATGAAGTGACGATGCTCTGCCGGATAACGCTGGTAATAGGTCGGTCCATGGCTGCCAATCATATGGAAGGCGATCAGCTTGTCTCCGGCCATTTTGCCGATTTCGGTATCCAGGTTTTCCAGCATAACATCGTCATAGCAGGTTTTACCGTCACACAGTTTTTTACTGATACCGGGATTAATTTCGACAGTCGGGATACGGCTGCATACGCCTTTACACCCGCCATCGTTTTCTTTCCACAACAGCGAAACCCCCGTTTTCTGCACGATGTCGAGGACATTTTCACTGCCGGCAGCCTTTTTACCATCGTAATCCGTCCGGTTCATATCCGAGAACATACAGGGCACCGAGACTGCGGTCGCCGTGCCACAGGAACGCATATTCCTGAACGAAATAACGCCATCGATTTTGCTGGTAAAGGCATTTGTGTCACGCGGGTAGCCGTTCATGGAGAAATTCTGGCTCCGTGCCGTTTCGCCAATTACCAGGAACATCAGCGTGGGTTTACCATTCCGGGTAACGCGCCTTGCATCATCCCCCAGCGTCCGGAAAGGCATTTTCGTCGTAAAATAGGTATCCTTCACGTAATGGAAAGTGCTGTACGCATAGTTTGCCGGGATAATTTCTTTGTTCAGCGTCGGGTTATTGCGCCCGACAGAAGCATAATCCTGGTAATACAGAGCGGCAACACCTGCAATCAGGATCAGCGAAGCGAGCATGGAAAGCAGCCGGTGGGCAACCCCTTTGTACCATTTGTCTGCATATTCAATTTTAATCAAAAACAACAGGATAGCCGGAAGAATGCCCATGAAGACCAGCCACAGCACCAGTGAGCCATTCAGGTAGGCATGCGCTTCCTGTGGGTTTGTTTCCAGTATATTTTCGATCATGGACTGATCAAACATCACTTTATATTTCAGTGTGGCGTAACTCACCACCGAACCGGTGACCAGCAACAGGGCAAAGAAGGGTTTGAGCAGGTAGCGAACCGAGAAGGGCATAAACACAAAGTTAAGCGCTGCAACCAGCACAAACGGAATGGAGATGACGAACCCCGCCCTCACATGTTCAAGACGGCTCAGGATATCGTAGAAATGCAGCAACACCGGCCAGTTAAGTAAGAATGCAAAAACGAGTGCCAGAAGTAAAACCAAGGGGATTACCCTCATCCTGAAAAGTACGGGCATTACGATCTCCATCAATAATATGTCCCCGCCCGGGGTCACAGGTTGCACCAGAAAAAGGGCAACAGGTTATCAGACCCGGCGGTTCCTAAGCGAAACTATTTTTTAATGACTAGTACCCAATCAGTGAGTTATCTCTGGTATCCGGCCTGAGTCGCCGGTAGCGGTATTGGGATACAAAGCGGAGCAGCCAGCTGGCCGTTTACCGAAGGGAAAAGATGAAGACGTCCTTCAGACTGCGCAACAGGGGAAGCAGCGTAGTCCGGAGTTCCGCCTCCTCTGTTCAGACAGTACCGGATATGACAGCAGCACGGCTGCCACCGGCATTACTGTTACGGTTTCTTGTTAAGTTATTAACTTAATATGATATTAAATGTCAGTCAGATTCAGGCGATCGCGGGCCGTGCGCAGGCGCGCTTCGCCGCGGCGATCGTACTGCTGGGTGGTGGTGACGCTGGCATGCCCCATCGCGTCCTTTACCGTGATGAGATCCTCGCCATTATCGAGCATGGCGGTGGCAAAAGTTCGCCTTAAATCGTGCGGGGCACATTTTGTAACCCCCGCCTGGCGCTGGCGGACCTGCAGGACGTGATACACCGCCTGGTCGGTCAGCCGGTCGTTCGTCAGGGTGTCAAAGCGGCGGATACGGGTGAACAACGGCCCGTCTTTTTCTCCCCGCACGTCATCGATCCACGTCCTTAGCCGCTGCCAGGTGCCCGCCGGCATATAGGCCAGCCGCTCCTTGTTTCCCTTACCCAGCACCCGGAGCGCCCGCTCATCTGTGACAACGTCACGCAAATCCAGCCCTACCGCCTCTGACCGGCGCAGGCCGCAGCCGAGAATGACGGCCAGCATTGCCGCATCGCGTACCCCGATGCTGGAGTCATCGGCCTCGCAGGCACCAAACAGCGCCCGTATCTCCTCCGGCGGCAGGGCCCGGCCGCGCGGCAGGCGGCTGCCCCTAAGGTTACGCACCGCCCGGATGTGCTGGAAGCTCTCGACGTCCATGAGTTTCAGCATCCAGGCTTCCTTCGCCACCCCCTTGAGTGCCGAAAGATAGGTGTTGACGGTCGCCGTGGCCCGGCCGGTGTCGCGCAGGAGCTCGGTCACGGCCATAACGTGATGACGGCGCAGGCTGCCCCAGCTGCAGGACTCCAGGGACGCGGCGCCGAGCATGCCGGCAACAATACCGAGGAACGAGGCCATGGTCTGCCGGCTGCGGGGGGAATTGAGGGAAAGCAGGTAGGCCCGGGCGGGACCGACCGGGCTTTCAGTACCAACCAGCGCCGGCAGGAAATCCCCATCAGGTGGAATGACCGCCGGTGGCGGGAGCTGCTCGGGTTCATCGTCAGGCATCAGTGTCATCCGGGGCTCCGTCCGGGCCGGAAAGCGTCCGGCGCGCTGCGTGAAAAATCGGGGAAAAGTATACGCCAGAGCGTACCGCATAGAGTCTACTTTCTCAAACGTACATTTTAATAAGTAAATTAGTTTTCTTCATTTCCAGGCAAGGCAAATGGGATGAACACAGCTTTCCAGTGTCTCCACTCTTACGCATGTTCGGAGTCTGTTGGCCATGGCTGCACCGGTGGTACGTGAGTTAGCGGTCTGACGGCCGTCTGAGATACCCGCCATGTTTGTCGGGATAGTGAAATACTGGCCATTGGCTCGCGGGAGTTAAAAAGCGATCCTCATTCAGGAATGGCAATACGCCCGGTAGAGTTACCGGGGATGCCTGAGCGACTGTCCCCCTCGGTGCAGTCGAAGGGGTCAGAAGAAAACAGCTTTCTGAACGTAAGGTGAACTGGGCGTTGTTATTTCCTGAGTATGATATTGTTTACATCAAAGAATTTAACCAGGTCGCGCTGCATTTTACTCCAGGGTTGTTCCATAATGCGGCTGGCATCATGCCTTAGTCCGAAATCGGCAAGCCTCATTTTCAACTGCAAGAATTCAGTCGTGACACTCTCCTCCTCTTCGTCAATAAACAGGTCTGCATTGTCAGCCAGGATACGGACCAGTTGATTGATTTTTTTCGTAGCCAATATTCTGCTGATAGCGTTCTTCAAGTTTAGGATCATCACACAAATTAAGCGCATTTGGGGTAGTATTGTTAATGCTGACTGAATTAACATTGCGTCCAATCAGTGCCCCATGGCTGTACGAAAATGAGGACAGACTGTCGAAGTTATCAAGATACGGATGAGTATGCGTCCTTATTGTAAAAGGCCGAGCCTGCTTATGCAGACTGTTACAATATTTACAGCTGGGAATATGATTATAAAAAGACAACGCCAGAAAAGGGTATTTACTCTTGGGATAGAAATGGTCCAGGTCAAAATGCAGGATGGGTTTCTTGTCCTTGCCTTTTGAACGCAGTATGACCTTGACCGGATATTCATTGCAATATGGGCAGGTTACAGTGGTGAATTTCAGTTCAATGTATAAAGAGGAACAAAAATCCGAATCACGGTAGGCTTTATAGTTGAAAACTTTATTTTGCAGCAATTCAGAAAAGGCGGCATGAGTCCCACACTTCTCGAAGTCAGCATTGGCCAGGATTGGAGAAAGTGTATCTGCCAGGGCATCGAGTTCTCGCGGGCCGGACGTGATCAGTTTTTCCAGTGTTCCGTCATTCAGCAAAGCCTTCAATAGCGCGCTGTGACGACGGGCTGCGGGTCTGGAATAGTGACATGCATGTTCATGACTTTCGACAATAGTCAGGAATTCCTGGGCCCGCTTGGTGATGGATTTACCCCGCACGGCACCTGCCCCCACCACGTTCTCCTTATTAAGATAGCGCCAGACGGCCTGCGCCTTCTCATTCAGAACCGTATCAGGATCGTAAAATGAATTCGATAAATGATGTCTTATACTAATCATACTGGCCACCTATTATGCCAGCTTGTTGTTGATAAGCATTCAGTTTCTTCTCGATATGATACCGCAGCAGTTTATCTCCAATGATATTGAGCGAAGCAGTCAGGTCGACAATATCTGCATCCATGAGTACCTCCTTGTCCAGTAACCGGATAATGCTGGTAATATAATCTTGCGACAGGTTGCCTGTGCGTTGATTATCTAATTGAAAGGTATTCCGGTAAATATCATAAAGGTTGGCGCCAAACGTTTTTCCACCCTGCTTCGCCTGAGTCAGACCGTTTTTATCTTTTGTCAGCACTGTCAGACACTGGCCGGGTAAATCCGTCACCAGCAGCGGTGAGTGCGTCGTGACGATTATCTGCATTTCTTTATGCGTCAGATGAGGCATGACCCGGACCAGCTTTTCAATAAATTCAACCTGAAGTTGAGGGTGTAAATAGAGATCTCCTTCGTCAATACAGACCAGTGCATCAGTATCTCTGCTGTCGGCAAGGGCATTCCAGACGGAGCTGAAAAGATTAACATAGGCTCTTTGCCCTGAGCTCAGTTCCGCCCATTGCATATTCGCCCTGGGGATAATATGGACTAAAGCCACTATTCCCTCAAATGCCGACAAATTATTTCTCTTTAAAGCGATCGTGAAATTAATCTGATAATTACGATAGCGACGTTACTCTTTCAAATTGACCATTTCAAACATCTCGTCAATATCTCGTAACAAGGAAAGCATATTTGCCACCGAAGGATGATCATTTTCAAAACCCTTAATAAGCTTTATCATTAACAGGTCTAGGTCAGGTGTAAAGTTATCCTCATCGGATAAACTTTTCTGAAATATGTGGCTTACAGATGCATCCGAATAAAAATCGGCATAAATTCGAGCTAAGCCCCCCAGTTTGATGACCACGCAGGCATGTTCTTTTACACTTATTCTGGCCCTTCGTTTAATAGAGTATATCCCGAAGTTTTCGAATAACGCTGTTATCTTCATGATTCAGATCTCTGTTCGTATATCGCGACCAGAACTGAGGGTCAATTTTGACTGATGCCCGACGCGGGGAAGGATAGCGTAGATAGCGGAATGCATCAGATTTTATGAAATCAAGAACCTGAATAAACTTGCTTTTGTCATTTTCTTCTTTCCCAAAATACCTTGCCTGCCGGTTAACGGAAATATCTTTGATAGGAGATCCTAAATTTAAAAAACCGTCATCATAAACATTGGAGAAGAAAATAACATTCAATTGCTCCAAATGAGAGGCACCATGACTGTGCTGAATCTCAAATGACGATATAAGGTTTTATTGCTGTCCTCAGAGGAATAATAAAAAAGCTCGCCTTCACTCTCGTAAATCAGAATGTAATTACTGTTGAGATCGTCTTTCGCTTTGGTGACTAAACAAATGAATTCCAGAAGCGTTGTTTTACCCGTACCATTGGCACCCAGCACACCGGAGATATGTGAAAGGTGTGGTTCGAGCAGACGGCTATCAGGCAATGGGGGCTTTGCGAAACGTGTTAACTGTTTTTTTTCGCTGTCAAAGGCATACTGATATTCACTGCAGAAACTGGCGGATAAATTAGCAAGATTTTTAAAACGATCCACCTACAAAAAACAAAGTTTCATCTTGGCTTCCAACCACTTTAAGTTAAATTAGACTCGTCATTTCGACAGTCATGGTGTTAATCCTATAAATATAGAACCTGTAAGAGCTGCATCATTCATGCAATACGATATTGAAGACACAAAGGCCATTATCTGGTGATAATCAATACCACTTTCTTGCTTCCCAGACAAATCACAAACAGGTAGTCTTCTTATGTCTCATTTGCAGTCGTGGCAGGGATCAGCGCTCACCTGACGATAAGGTTGGGCACGTGCCAGTTAGCCCCTTGTGCTGATGTGTAGTAATCCACAAACAAAAGTCAGTGTTGACAGATGGACAGGCGGAGGGCTATCGGACAAAGAGACCCTGCGGTACCAAAACGCGATACCGTCCGTGAACGCTATCTATGGATCGTATCGGACCTCACCCGTGTCAGATGTCTGCGACTGACACAGGCGCGTCAATTCTCTCACCGCATCGTTCTTCAGTTCACGTAAAAAAGAACGCATCAGGAAGAGAATATACAAAATTCGGGAGGTGGTCCGGGCGGATATCTTCGATTACATTGAAGTGCTTAGCAATCATGCCCGGTATTACGGGCATCCCGGTGGCATCAGTCCGGAGTCCTTTGGACTGGCCTCGTCGTGAGGACAGGATATGTCTGCTCTGGTGGAGGCCGCCCAACAAAGCATCGTACAGCAGCATATAAAATGAAAAGCATTCAGCATCGTACAGAACAACACCGTCAAATCTGGGCGACAGCCAGTGATGTCAGAGGTTCAGTAGACGGATGGGATGCTAAACAGGATTCAGGGTCGAGATGATAACCAACAAGCGTATCAGGAGGATAACCCATGTTTGATCCAAAAAAATTCACCACACCGACCGCCAGGCCGCTTCCCGTCGTCCTGCTTCTGGATGTCAGTGGCAGTATGTCCGGAGAGAAAATCGATAACCTGAACAAGGCCGTCAGGGATATGCTGGATGCCTTTGCGCAGGAAGAGAAAATGGAGACCGAGATCCTGGTTTCCGTCATCACTTTTGGCGATCAGGTTGAGCTATATGTTCCCTACACCCGGGCTTCTCAGGTGCATTGGCAGGGTCTGCAAGCAAGCGGTATGACCCCGATGGGAACCGCACTCGAAATGGCCAAGGCCATGATTGAAGACAAGGAAACCACGCCGTCCCGCGCTTACAGGCCGACGATTGTTCTCGTTTCAGACGGACAGCCTAATGACCGTTGGGAAAGGCCACTGGAGGACTTTATTCTTGAAGGACGCTCGTCCAAATGTGACCGCATGGCAATGGCTATCGGGCGTGATGCGGATGAGGCGGTTCTGAAGCGATTTACCGAGGGCACGCCGCATGACCTTTTTTATGCGGAAAACGCCGGGCAGATGCATGAATTTTTCCAGCGAGTGACAATGTCTGTGACCCTGCGTACCAAGTCCCGAAACCCGAACGTGTTACCGGCGTCCATTGAGCTCGATGCGCGTACGAAGTCAAATATTGCAGCGTCAGTCTCTATTGCGAATGATGATCAAGGTTATTGGTAGGGGAGCATAATGGAAAGGAATCAGGAAAATGTGGATTTACCGACACTGATAACGAATGGCGCACATCATAGTGAAGCTCAGGCAGACGCTTTAGCTGGACAGATAGAGGTTACACCAGCGGGGGCAAACAAAACTCGCAGAGTGATTGGTTCATTTATTCGTTCTTACAGAGATAAATCGCCTGATCTCTCCAGTAAGGCCTGGCTCAACCTTGAATTCGCTAAATATCCGGATATTTGGCGCACTGAAGAGGAACGCCAACAAGCGGCTAGCGAGATTGTTGAGGAGGTGTCGATTTTCAGATCCTCTCAGCAAGAATTGGCGGCACATCACAGCAAAGGATTAAGTACCAGCAACTGGCTGGCGGGGAAAATTGAGCAGGGTGCAACGGCAGGCGGCGTCACCAACTTCGGCGCATACGCCACGATAATTGATAGCGCCATTGAGACGGCAAACAAAGCAAACATTGATTTGCTTTACCGGAACGATGGCCAATTGAACCAGCAGCTTAATCTGGATGGTTTTATTGCTGAACAGCACCATGCTGATACCTTCAACCTTGATGCAGTAGCCAAAGGCAGTGAATACCGCGCTGAAGTGTTAAAACCCAAATCCGGCGGGACATATGGCAAAAATTCGGTAGATGTTGTAATTCGGGATGGCGAGGGAAAAATTGTACGTCGCTATCAGGCCAAATATGGGGCCGATGCGGATGCAACAGACACATTGCTTAAAAAGGGTGATTATCGGGGGCAGCGCAAGTTGGTGCCTGAAGGGCAGTCTGAAGACATACTTGGCAGTACTGAAACAATAGAAATTGATGGGGTTGAATCGAAGCCGCTTTCTAAACAGGAAGCCAAAGAGAGGCAACGCAGAGCCCAGGAAAAAGCCGAAGCCAAACAATATGACTGGAACGAGACCAGCAGGATCGATATTGCAAAAAATATCGGGAAAAACGCGGGTAGTGCGGCTCTTTTGTCTGTGGGATTTCAGGGGGCACGTATTCTCGGGCGGCGGATCTGGAAGGGAATAACAGGGCAAGAAAATAATAGTGCTGAAGAAGACCTCCAGGAGTTTGTACAGAGTGCTCTGAAATCGGCGGCGACCTCGGGGCTAAGCGTCGCTGTCACGGGTGCTGTGACCGTAGCAGTGAAAAGTGGCTGGTTGGGCACTGTGTTAAAAAATACACCGGCTGGCAGAATTGCTAATGCTGTGTGCATCGGTATTGAAAACGCGAAGGTTCTCTACAAATACGCAACCGGAGAAATCACAGCGGAAGAAGCGCTTGATCAAGCCGGCAGTGTCACATGCAGCCTTGTGGGGGGACTTGTCGGTGGGGCCAAGGGAGCGGGTATTGGGGCGCCACGGGGACCCGTGCGGGGCCCGGGGGGGACTGCTATTGGGGGTCTTGTTGGTGGGGTGGTCGGCGGCATGGCAGGAAGTACTGTTGGAGAAGCGATTTATGAAGGTGGAAAGAGAATTGTATCTGCAGTTGTTGATTCCGTTAAATTGGTGGGGTCGGCAATAGGCAGTGGTGTTTCATCGTTCTGTAGCGGCGTGGCCTCTCTGTTTGGATTTTAAGTATGGATATTAAAGGCATTATTGAGGCCATTCGTTCCGGTGTACCAGGCATTCAGATTCTGGGCCAGGACGTCAATCGAATCGATGAAGAAATCGAGACCGTTGCGACCACACTGGGCTTCAGGGTAAAGGAGTGGAATCTGGGGTATGGTTGGGTTGATTTTAAGACAAAAAGGGCTCTGAAACCGGATCAAGACGCATTGCTGTATCAGGATTTAAAAGCCATTGCGGATGACGATCCGACGGGTCGGATTTATGTCATACAGAACGCCTGTTCCGTATTGAAAGATGACATCAGAGCGATTGCAAGACTGCAGCAGGAATTGTTAAGGATCAAGCGTCACTTTAAGGGGCAGGCAGCGATCTTTTTCGTCTCAAAAGAGAGTATAGAATTTTCAGAGCTTGTGGATCTTTTGATCCCATTCTCTTGCTCTCCTCTTTCGTTAGAGCAAGTGGACGGCATTTTTGACTCTCTCTTACAGGAGTACTCTGTCACGGTTACTACCGCAGTGCGTAATTCTCTTAAGTCCATATTTTCAGGTATGGAGCGAGACAGGGTATTCCAAATATTCGAAACGCTAAACAATAAGTATAAGGGCACATTTCCCCAGGAGTCTGTGGGTGATGCTCTGGCCCTGAAAAAGAGAGCGTTATCTCGCTCCGGTTTGCTGGAGCTGGTCGATAGTCAAATAGATATTGGCCAAATCGGTGGGCTGGAACGGCTCAAAAGCTGGTTACGTAACAAGAAACACATCATTGATGATTTAACGAAAGCGCAGAGTTTGGGCATCTCGGCCCCCAAAGGTATGCTGTTAGCCGGTATGCCGGGATGTGGAAAATCAATGAGTGCAAAAGCGGTGTCTTCATTATTCAATGTTCCTCTTTTTCGTTTAGACATTGGCTCCCTGATGGGAAAATTTGTGGGCGAGAGTGAAGCAAATATGAAGGCCGCCCTAAAGGTTGCAGAACAAGCGAGCCCTTGCGTGTTGTGGATCGATGAACTCGAGAAAGCTTTTTCAGGCATTAACGGGACCGGGGGAAGCACAGAAATCACAACCCGTCTGTTTGGTTATTTTCTGACCTGGATGCAGGAGAAGCCGGGCGCGGTGTTTGTTGTGGCAACTGCCAATGACATTACCCATATCCCTCCAGAGCTATTGAGGCGGGGACGGTTTGATGAAATTTTTTATGTTAATTTACCCAGTGAACGTGAGCGAAAACAGATTTTCGCCGTTAAATTAAATCAACTGACCCTTCCACCTAAAGGGCTCGACCTTGCAGAGCTTGCAACCCTGTCTAAAGGTTTTTCCGGCGCTGATATTGAATGTGTTATCAATGATGCTTTAGAAAGTTTGTTCCGCAGTAATGAGCCTGTTCTGACCCAGGCCCTTATTAAGAAGCACATTGACCTGGTGATACCCATAAGTGTTGTTCTTAAAGAGAAAATTGCGGTCTACCAGGCGTTGTTTGAGAAATTGAGTCTCAAAGCCGCCTCCCTTGCAGAGGAAGATCTTGAGAACATTAATACACTGAGTGACAGCGATGCAGTATCGGAAAGAGAAAACGCCGCTTCAAATGAATTTATCGCATCTGAAAAGCTCATACAATTAGTTAATGATCAAAGCCCGTTCGTTCGCCAGGCTGCCTTAAAAAACCCTCAATGTCCATTTTCAGCCTTACAGCAAGTCGTAAACAGATATTGCAAATTTGATTTTAGTAAGCCAGGCTCCTGGAGTAACAACGAAATCACCAAAAATGAGTTCGAGCTGGCATTGCAGCACCCCAATATGAGTGGTGAGCTCATTCTTGAACTCCATTCAAAGCAACTGATTGATGCACAAAAGCTCTTATCGCTGGCCCATAAGATTTCATTTGAGGAGCGAAAAAAAATATTTGATTTGGCAACAATAAAATTACCTCGGCCTGTTACAGCAGGTACGGTTCAGAATATCCTTTGCTTTACAGGCAATATTGTTAAATATAACGATGTTCTTATTGAGATAGATAACGAGCGAGGTAACACCCAAAAAATCAACGCTTCTGTTGACGGACTTGTTGTCAAGGTGTGCGTCAAAACCGGTGAAACAATTCATGCAGGTGAACAGATCGCGCAAATACTCGTACCTAAAGGTCAGGGACGTATAAATTGAAAAAATATTTAATGACATGGTACGGAATGACGGATTTCAGGGCCTCTCTCGGACTGGAACAGACAACCGGCCCTGTTCTGGGGGCTTTGTTGGCGGAAGATTACACCGACGTGGTCATCCTGGGGTTTACGCGCCCGGTGAAAATCGAAAGCCACGCGGATGATGTCCAGCCAAAAACTGCCGCAACAGGAGGCGTTGACCCGGCTGCGGCAAGACAGTGTATTGGCCTGTTTTCAAATACAGAAGTTGCCCACACGCATTTCAATGAATGGCTAAATAAACAGCTTCAGGCTGCCGGTAAAAAAGTCGATGTACATTTTCAACCCGTGGAGCTGGCACATCTCAATGACACGGAAGGTATCTATGAGGCGGCAACGCAATCCCTTAACGCCGTTGCTGCCTCCGAAGGTGAAAAACTGGTTACGCTCTACCTGAGTCCGGGCACTCCGGTGATGGCATTCGTCTGGGCTTTTGCGGCCCTGAGGTACCCAACGCTAAAAAAACGTCTTATCGCATCTTCTCAGCCGGGCAAACCGCCGGAAAGAATCGTCCTGCCGAACGAGTGGCTGGAATGGCACGGAAGACAGGTCCGGACAGTCAGTGCGGGATCGGATCGGTATGATGCCATTTTTCACCTGTTCGGCGAACAGCGGATCCCTAACCTGCTTGGTGTACTCCAGTTTTCAAGCCGGAAGCATATCTTCGTGAATTCTGCCCAGTTTCCTGCCGATGTCATGAAACCGTTTCTTGGCGAAGCAGAATACGGTGAAATTGCGGTGGACCCGTATGATCCTGACAATGTCCGGTCCACCATTCTGGAGCAGATTGCGGACATGCCTGCTGAGGCGAAGATCGGCTTTAACTTAACGGGTGGCACCAAGTTGATGTATGCCGGGGCCCTTGCCGCCTGTCGCAAGGTGAATGCAACGCCATTTTATTTTGATTTTTCAAAGAAGCAGGTGATCAATCTAAATAGCTTCACGAAAAGTGAGATTGTTTCAATTGATTCGGTAGAAACATTCCTGAAGTTGAATGGTGATGGATTAACCATCTCTAAGCCCGGTCTGACTGAACACGATATTTCTCGCGAGATGATTACGGCTTCTCAGTTAATTTGGGAAAATCGTAATTTAATGGTGTCTAAGTATCGCGAACTGAAATCTTATCTCGAAGAGAAATCATTCAAATGTTGGGGGAATGACTTCTACGCAGAGCTGACAATAGAAAAACAAGGAAAACTGACCATCGGGGGTCAGTCGTTTGTGTTTGATGAATGTCCGAATTTTATGGAATTTCTCCTGGGGAAATGGTTAGAGGTGTATGTCTTTAGTGTGTTAATGCCGTTAAAAGAATCGGCCGTACTGAAAGATATACGCCTTGGGCTTGAAGTATCCGTTGAGGACGTTGATTCGAACGATAACTTTAAGTCCTATCATGATGGGTTTAAGGAAAAAACAGGTTATCAAGAATTTGATGTTATCTGTACCGACGGATACGCTTTATTTGTTATTGAATGTAAAAGTGGGAAAGTTGAATCACACCATATTTCGAAGCTTAGCGAAATTACCAAGCATTTTGGTGGGGTGAAAGGCAATGGGGTTATGATTTCAGCATTTCGCCCCTCACATCCTGTGGTTAAGCAAAAATCAGATGACCAGACGAATGTAAACTGGTTTTTTGGGGAGCATGCGTCAGACCGCTTGTTGAAGTTTTTTGAGAGTAATTAAAATGGACATATATTTTATTTTCGATACTTCAGGAAGCATGGATGAAATGGGGAAAATTCATCTTCACCGGAATTTAGCCCGTTATGCAATTCAAGTGCCTAGCCTAGCTCAGGAAAGCTGTACGGATTTTGTCATCCGTTTATATCAGTGGCATCAGAATATTTCCGAGATCACGCTACAAAGCGATGGGGATATTCCATCCTTAACCGCAAAAGGCTCCTCGAGCCTTGCTGAGCTCTCTGATTTTTTATCCCAACATGTCTATAAGAGCGGGGTGGTAAGAGTTCTCATTCTGTCTGATGGCAATTTCCCCAGTTCAGACACCATCAACTTTCAAAACCAGCTTTGCACCTTCCCCGACCTCATTATCCGGACTGTTGCAGTCGGCGCTGATGCTGACCTATTGAAGTTGCGGAAACTGTCTACAAACAACACCGTTTACCTTCCGGAGAATATCGCTTCAGCGATGAACAGCACTCTCTTTGGCTTTGATGAGCCGGTGACCGCTCCGGTATCCGCAGCCCAGATACAGCACTCCGCACCCGCTGAAACAGTTGGGCCTGAGGAGGACTGGGATGCGTGATCCACTCTGGAACAGCTGGGGGGCCTCAGTAATCGGCCCCCTTCATGTTAAAGCGGGAATACCCAATCAGGATTCCTGGAGGGCGCGCCGGTATAAATGGGGAAATGTCGTCGTTGTATCGGACGGACTGGGCAGCAAGGCACATTCAGATCACGGGTCAAAAGCCGCCTGTCTAGCTGTCTTTGAGGCAGCCAGGAACTATCAGAATACCCCTGCGGCTTCTGTTGGTGATGTTCTCAGACTCATTCATGCCAACTGGCTTATGAAGATAGCGCCGTACGCTTCAACAGAGTGTTCGGCCACCTGTCTTTTCGTCATCCAGACAGAAGGAACTATCACTCTAGGTCGTCTGGGGGACGGCATGATTGCTGTCCTTGGCGAAACTGAGGAACACCACCTTATCCTCAGTGATACCCGACACGATTCCTTCTCAAACTTCACAAACAGTCTTCAACAGGCGTTTAGGCCCGAAGAATGGGAAACCGCGACGATTGCAAGCGCGGCGTGCCATGCCGTTGTGTTATGTACGGATGGGATATCCGATGACCTGTTACCTGAAAAACAGAAGATTTTTGCACAGGAGCTCTGCTCCACGTATTCAAACGTTAAGCCTGAGGAAAGAAAGCGGGATCTTCGGCGTTGGCTCAGTGAATGGCCGGTTCCAGGACACTCTGATGATAAGACGATTGCCTGTCTGTTTAAGCAAGGAGGCACCCGGTGAGTGAATGGTTCAATAGGTATGTGGATGAATATCAGAATGTGCACATTCAGGACAAGGTGCTCGGTCAGGGGGGCCAGGGTGTTGTTTTCCGTACCAGGGACCCTGATCTGGCGATCAAACTGGTGACCGATGAGAGCGGGAACCCTGTCACCGATGACGTCTTGGTGGAACGGTATTCGAAACGCTTTAAGCGCGTCCGGCTCTTGCCTCTGCCGGAAAACCTGAATATATCCGTACCGGCAGCGCTGCTTCAGAACAAGGCCGGATATGTGATGCAACTGTTGAGTGAAATGGTCCCGTTCAGCCATTTCTGGCTTGATGGCCAGACCGCAGAAAAAATGGGGCCTGACCAGATCCCGGCATGGCTTTCTGCCATGCCGGAGAACGAAGCTAAAAAGATCGTCCATTACTGCAAAACGGGCGGGCTAAGGCGCAGACTTCATGCGCTCTACAAGTGTGCATCATTACTGGCACGTCTCCATGGTAACGGCATGGTCTACGGTGATATCTCGCCCAACAATATCTTTATTTCAGAAGGCATGAATGATACCTCCGTCTGGCTGATTGATGCCGACAATATTCGATTTGAAATTTTGGCAGGGGGAAGTGTTGTTTACACACCAAAATACGGCGCCCCGGAGCTGGTTCAGGGCACTGATGGTGGAAGACCGTCAAGCGATTGTCATGCGTTTGCGGTGGTAGCGTTTTACCTTCTTTCGTTGATTCACCCGTTTGTTGGAAAAAAAGTGGATGGAACAGATGAAGGCGACTGGGCTGATGAAGAAAATGATGACGGGGATATAGAAGATAAGGCTTACGCTGGATTGCTCCCCTGGGTTGATGACCAAAATGATGATGCCAACTCTTCCGACAGCGGTCTGCCCAGATCCCTTCTCCTCACAGCGAAACTGACGGCCTTGTTTGAGAGCACATTCGGTCCGGGAAGGACATCTCCTTTGCTGCGGCCGACAATCTATCACTGGCCTGAAGCTCTCGCCCAGGCCGCGGATATGACCGTCACATGCCCGGGTTGCGCGATGCATTATTACTATGATTTTATTCACCCGGAAACAGAGGCGCACCATTGCCCTTACTGTACAACACCGAGGCCGCAGGTGCTCATTCTGGAGTCTTATCGATGGAAGGGCAGTGACACCCCCCTGGAACTTCCCTGCTGGCGCTATGTCCGCGAGATCCCGCCGGGGTCAGAGCTGACAGTACCGAGACGCGTCTTTGATGAGTTTCTCATGCTTGATTCTGATACAGCAGAGGTGCTCATCTCTTCAGGCGATGAGGGCATTCTGATTAAAAAGTCAGATCATGCTAAAGCCGATGTCTCTGTTGCCGCTGACAGCCATCCGCAACGTGGTTTTCAGACAGTTTATTCACAGATGAAAATAGACCGTGCAACCCCGGATGTTCAGTTTTGGATGTTCTCAAACATGAATAGTCCCCGGTTGGTTAAATGCATGATCAGCGGAAGTGACAAATGAAACTCAAAGACATAAATGCTGAAATCACTTTTGAATTATGGATGACGCCGGCGCTGTACGAAGAGACGCCAACCACGGGGGTGGGCTCTATTGCTCCTCACCAAAATGACCAGGCATACAGATTAAGAATCGATGGCCGGCAGTGGAGCATGGTGCTTCGGGATACTCCGGCCGGAAACGATCTAAATTTTCACTTAAAAAAAGGCTGTGCGCACCTTGCCGAAGTCATGCTGATTGCACAGGATCGCAGTGTGTTGGTGAAAATTGTCTTTTTTAACGGCGAAGTTGTTGAAATTGGTGATGTGGAGATCGGCATTGATGAGCGCATAGAGTTAACGGCGAAAAAAAATGGCATTCGCTTCAGTGGCACTGAAGCGCTGGGGGGCGTATTAAACGAAAAATGTAACATCAACGTTGGTGGCGACGATTACTTTCTGCTAATGAGTGGACCATCCGCTAGGGCTGACTTTGAAGCGGATATGTCTGAAGAGGGAGGCTCACCTGATCCCCAGGGCGTTGTTCAGGAAAAATACAGGGAATTTTCTGTCTATGGTGAGAGGGTGCGTATTCCGGTTGAAAGGCGCAATGTCGAGCCGTTCAGGGATATCTATTTTGCGACCAAAGCTATCTTTAGAGACGATCATAAGAGGGAAGGATCATTACGTCTGGCAAGGGGGAGGGTCCGGTTTACTGATTACACGAAGACGGGACGCATCCGTGCTTTAGCTGCCGGCGCGATGAGTCAGCTTTCCAGGGAAACTGGGAGTTACCTGAAACAGTGGGACGAATACGGCGCAATTGAAGGTGAAATGTTGCTGGCCCGGGCAAAAGCTGTTGGCAGGGTGGATTATCATGGCACTGAACAGACAACAAAAGGGGTTAAGTTTTTTGTGTCGTCTGTTCCGGAACAACTTAGCGAAGGCGATGAGATAGAGATCACCTCCGAGGAGCCTTTATACCTCAGGGCTCCGGATCTTACTTGGGAAGCTTACAGCAAGGCTCTGGAAGAAGAATTTGCCACCAAACGGGATCGAAAAAAGAACGATGCTGAAATATCCGTTTCTGTTTATGCCCCGATCCTGACAATTTCAAAGACCAGTATTGAACTGGATCTGCCGTCAATTCCGTCCGGTCAGATGTTTTTGATCCTGTCCATAAATGGCGACAAAATTCAGATTGAAAGACGAATGCGGGCACGTTCAGCCATTCTGGAAGGACGCTGCGCAAATCCGCTTCTCGGCCTGCTTATTGAAGAAGGCGGTATACTCCCGGACATACAGCGTGTCACCAAACTGAAACCTTTGACGTCTTTTGTGAAAGAGAAAATTTTCAGGCATGAACCAACGCCTAAACAGACAGAGGCCATCGATGTCGCACTGAACACCCCGGATATTGCGCTTGTTCAGGGGCCTCCGGGAACAGGGAAAACAACGGTTGTGACAGCCATTCTTGAACGGCTCAATGAGGAATATGATAAAACCCGCTCGATAAGAGGTCAGATACTTGTCTCCGGTTTTCAGCATGATGCCGTTGAGAATATTGTGGCAAGGCTGAGTGTGAATGCGCTTCCGGCAGTGAAGTTTGGCACCCGGTCTGGTGGCTCAGAATTTACGACAGATGCCGTTACTGAAAAACTGAACAAATGGTGCGCCACTGTCGCCGGAAAGATTCGAACCAAAAACCCTCAAATGGCTCAGACGGAGCATCAGGTCAGACTGACAGAGCAGTTTGTCGCCTATTCACTGTGCCCCTCAAAGAACAACACCGCCAGTTTAATAAAGCGTATTCTGGATTTGCCCAGAGACGTGATTTCTGAAGATATCACCCGTGAGGCTGAAGACATCATCCATTCCCTGCAAACGGAGCCCACGTCAGACGATCCTTCCACCTTGCGGCTCGTGAGGGCTCTGCGTGTCAGTGAAGCCGCCTTTGTTGACGACGGTGCGGTAAGAGCGGTTGATTTACTGGACAAGATAGAAGACGGACCGGCTAATCCGGATTTACGTGTTCTTGAAAAAGCGGCTCGCTGGCGCAGCGGTAAGCCGCTGAATTTTCTTCCAGAACTCAGAGAACTGAAAGCATCATTGCTCTATCAATATCTGCCCTCGCCTGATTTCAGGACAGAAAAACCAAGAGAGGATGTGTTGAGACTGGTGACAACGGTATCTCAGAGTCTGGAGAAAGAACTCAGTTCAACCCGTAAACGGGATGCAATACTGGCTGAGTTTTTACATGAGCTTGAAGACAATCCTGATGGCGTGCGTGAGGCCATAGAGGACTACAACTTTGTGTATGCGGCCACCACGCAACAGGCTGTCGGAAAAGACATCATCCGGTCAAAGAATAAAAACGTCCAATATGATCAGCGAACGGAAATGGTTAAGTACGACACGGTGATCATCGATGAGGCCGCGAGAACCAGTCCGCGAGATCTGCTTATCCCGATGTCCCAGGCGGTAAAAAGGATAATTCTTGTCGGGGACCACAGGCAGTTGCCTCACCTGATTGACCAGGAGGTCGCCAGAGCTCTCGAAGGTGACGATCGATCAGGTCCGCCGGTTGATGTCGATTTTGTGAAGAAAAGCATGTTTGAGTATCTGTTCAACCGCCTGAAAAAACTGGAGGAGAAGGACGGCATCAAGCGAACGGTGACACTGGATGCGCAGTACCGTACACACCCGTTGTTGGGGGAGTTTGCAAGCCGCAACTTTTATGATCGATACAATGAAGGTTATCGTTCTCCTTTAGGCGCTAAATATTTTACCCAGAAATTAAACGGCATCGAAGATAGCGCCGCCGTCTGGATCCATGTGCCCAATGAGGCTGGAAAAGAGCAGCGTCTTGAGAGTGGCAGTCGTGATAGAGAGGCTGAAGCTAAAATTATCGCCAGGCGACTAAGTGACTGGATTAAGTCAGATGAGTCCACTGCAGATTATATGAAGACGTTAACCCATGATGACAGGCAACCCGGCCTTAGCTTTGGTGTCATCAGTTTTTATAAAGCCCAGGTATTTGCTGTTTATAAAGCCCTGCAAAAATACGGTATCACGGAACGGGCACAGGATGGTACATGGCAGATATGTCAGGAATACCGCTTTCTCGACAATGGTGAAGAGCGGCTCCGCATCGGCACCGTTGATGCCTTTCAGGGGATGGAATTCGACATTGTGTTTCTTTCCATGGTGAGGTCTCAGGATATGAACGCCTTGCCGCCTCATATACGCAACGAGGAGGATGACAAAAAGAAACAGCAAAAACTTTTCGGGCATCTCATGTCGGAAAACCGCCTCTGTGTGAGTATGACTCGCCAGAAAAAGGTCCTGGCCATAGTGGGAGATGGCGTGTTTGCGAACACCCAGATAGCGGAGGATGCCGTTCCAGCCCTGAAAAACTTCTATGATTTGTGCCATGAAAAGGGGGTGATCCTGTGAGTGCAAAACCCAAAGATCATCGTCCTAAAGTCATCAGTTTCCGCACCGCACTGGATGGATTGAACATCGCTGCCAGACAAAGTGTTCTGTGGCCATGTCATGCCTTCAACATCTCACTTCCGCAAAAGAAAAAGAGCGGTCTCAATGTGTTCGAAGAAACTGTTCTGAAGATCACAGAGATTGAATCCGGCGACACAGAAACGATTGCGCAGCTCACGTGCCTGGAGAAGGAGCTGGTGGCTTTTATTCAGAGTCGCCTCAACCAGCTCGGTCTTTTGAATGATCGCTATGAGTTGTCTCAGCAAGGACAGGCGCTTTTGAACGAGTGGCAGAATAAATCCGACGGAGATCTGGAATACACCGTGGCTACGGTGTTTGTGGATCTGCTGTACGGAAAGCTTCTACCTTATGTCAGTACAAAACAGCTGAGCTACAAAAAAATAGAGACCCTTTACTCAAAAGAGAATCTTCAGAAAAAGGGGGAGTTTGAACACTATGTGAATTTTTTCATCAACCCCACTGATGATAAATACATTCGGGCGATTCAGATACGTCCAGCAAACGACGCTTTCTGGAAAACCGTTCCTGACGCCAACGACATCATCAGAGCTATCAGGGAATTTAAGAGGAGATATAAGCGGCAGGCGCTGTTGAACCAGGGCGTAGAGCAGTACCCACCTCCGATCCCTGTGGCTGAAGCCATATCCTTACAGGCGAATCCGGAACTGGTTTACCTGCATTGCCACGCCCTGATCCAGACAGGCAATTCTGACATTCTGGTGACGGATGGATGCGGCTTCGGCTTCTCTGAGAGCTTTGCCAGTTACCTTATGTCTCAGAATTGGCAGTGGGTCATCGACCTGAAGAATAAAGGGGTTGTCGACACGCTGAACCCCGACCAACGCAATGAAGAGGCTGAAGAAGACTCTTCAGCGGCGGATGAGTTGAAGCAATATCCGCGGATAGCGCGCCCACTTCGGCGCGCACAAGCGTATCTGTCAGACGCTGAAAAAATCAGGATTGATTCATCAAATGATGAGCAGGAATTCACCCGCCTGACCGGCCTGGCGGTCGTCGCCCTGTATGAAGCAATAGAATGGGCGTTGCGGTTTATTGTTTCGGATAACCCAGTGACGCACTGGGAGCGATTATTATCATCACAGTCCTACAGGGAAAATGACAAGATACTTCGCTCGTTTGCCACCCGGATTGGATTTGATGTTTCAGAGAGTGTGAAGGGCCTGCTTCAGGTTAAACCCGGCAAAATCAGAGCCGTTGACCATGGTGCTTCCGAGATGCAGCCGCTACTGGCTATGGCAATCGCCGGGGCGATCAATGATCCCAGCCATCCACTTAATCGTCTGGCCATTGAAGACGCAGGATGTCTCTCTTTTATTCACGCGCTGAAAGACGTCAGGGATCCTGTTTCCCATGGAAACACAATGGGTGTGCAGCTCTCAAGGGAAACCCTTCAGGGCTATTGCAGGAGAACCGTTCGGCTTATTCAATTACTGATACCGGATATCACGCGGGATGCTGATACAGCCAAAACACGACAGAAAACCGATATTGATCAGGTCAGACTGAAGGCCAGGATCGAACTGGACAGGTCATTGGGGCTGGGTTTCGTCCACGCGGTTTCCCCGTCGTTGCGGGAAGAACTGGTCAAAGTGACGATCTTAAACCAGATGACGACTCTGGATAATGAACAGCAACAGTGCTACATAAATTTACTGGCGTCCATTATGCAACTGTCGTTATTTGAAGCCGCTAAGGACCGGATAACCCCCTTCAAAAACCGAACAAACCTGAAGGATGAGGCGATTGAAAAAATCGTTCAATCCGGTTTTTATCCCGCACCTGATGCCATACCAGTGCAAATCAGTACGGTAAACAGCAGTCGACTATCTCGTGCTGTGCAAGGTTCAAGCACAACTCTTGGGGCTCAACTTCTTGCGCTTTGTTTATTGGCATCAGAAAGCGAAAGGGTCGCACTCAAAAGGTCTTTTCCGGATTGTTTCGAGCTTATCGCCAGTTTAATCAAACTGCGTGGGCACGGTAATCACCAGAAATTTGACTATTCAAGGGAATACCTGGCGTCATTAAAAATGAACGTATTCAAACTCATCAAAATAATTATGGAAGAATTTTAGTGGACTCTAAAAAAAATAATAGCGTTCAGTTTACTGCGGATAATGATATGGAAGATCTGACGAATAACACAATCAACGTAACGGAGAGTGAGTTCCTGAATAAACTGCAGGAACTGAAGGAACGGGAAGACTTTCTGACGCAAAAAGAAACGGTTTTAGCCCAAAAGGAACAGGCGCTACAGGCGGCTAAAGACGCGATGGCCCAAAAAGAAGCAGAGCTGAATGATAAATATGTTCATCTTCAGGAGATGGAGCTTCATGCAAAAAACGGCTTTCCGCAATTCTTTGAGGAAAAGTTTGCAGCATTCAAAAAACAACTGGCGCAGCGGGAAGCTCAGTGTGTAAGTGAGCGGGAAACTCTCGAAGCTGAAAAGGAAAAATTGCGGCAAAGAGAGGTCGCTGTTCAAAAGGCGGAAATCCAAAGGGACAGGGGGTATGCCGATGAAAGGGCCAGGCTTGATGATGAACTCTTCAGTCTCAGAAAAGGACAGGAAAAAGATCTGGAGTCAAAACGCGCCAGCGCCCTGACGGCCCTTGAAGAAGAGCTTACAGTGGAGAGAGTCTCCAGAATAGCAAACCTGGGGAAAGAGATAGCTGACCGGCTAAGCGCGCATGAAGCGGCTATTCAACAGGATAAGGATGAACTCGAACAAAAAAGAAAGGCATTCCTTAAGAACCAGGCGGAGCTTGATGAACTCAGGGATGAACTTGAGTACCAGAAACAGCGCCTTCGCTCTCATAAAGACCGACTCGAGGAAAGAGAATCTGGTCTGAACCTTGAGGTGGATGCCAGGATTGCTCAGCGGAAACACTCTTTCGAGAGTGAGAAGTCTGTGCTTAACGATGAAATTGCCCGTTTGAGGGAATCCCTCAAAACAAGCAGTGCCCTCATTTCAAACTTCGAAGTACTGAAGCATAAGCTCGGTGATGAAGATCCTGCCGCCGTTTTACTTAAGCTGAAAACCTATGAAGAGGAAATCAACACCCTGCGCGAGGATCTTGCCACACGCCCAACGCAGGAGATGCGGGACGCCTTTGATCGTTTGACGTCTGAACAGAACGAACTGAAACTGGCCTGTGAGCGATTCTCTGAAGAAAATGAGGGGCTCAGAAGTGCAGCACGCGCACAGTCAGATCTGGAAATGCAGGTAGCGGAACTGACCGATAAAAACAAATCGCTGCTGAGGCGGTTTGAATCCGTGGATGCCGACAACAACCGCTTGATGGAGGAGCTTAAACGCTTGCAATCCTCTTACGAACGGGAACAGGACCGTGAGGCAAGGATTCGGGACATTGAAACGCCATACGTTCAAAAGGAACTGCCTCGTGCGGTTGAAAACGTTGAAGAGCTTCAATGGCTGGACGGCATCCGTCAATCCTGCATCGATTATGGGCTGAGATTCCCGCGGCGAATTTTACACGCATTCCACACGGCACTAAAAACGTCAGAGTGGTCTCCTGTGACTGTTCTGGCAGGCGTGAGTGGAACCGGAAAGTCTGAACTGCCAAGGCTGTATTCACATTTTGGCGGCATAAACTTTTTGAGTCTGGCCGTGCAACCCAACTGGGACAGTCAGGAATCCATGCTGGGTTTCTTCAACTCTATCGATAACAAGTTCGATGCCCAACCGGTTCTGCGTTTACTGGCACAAAGTCAGAAGGCGCAGGCTGAAGGCTATCCTTTTGGTCTTAAAGATGCCATGAATCTGATATTGATGGATGAAATGAATCTTGCCCATGTCGAACTCTATTTTGCGGAATTCCTGAGCAAGCTTGAGCTGCGCAGAGGAATGAAAAAAGAACTCCCCTTCCTTGATGTTAAGCTGGGGGCCGGAATTCAGCCCTATCAATTGCCAATCGGTCGTAATGTGCTCTGGGCTGGCACAATGAATCAGGACGAGACAACGAAATCCCTCTCAGACAAGGTCCTCGACAGGGGAATTGTCATCAACTTTCCCCGACCGACTACGCTGGAAAGACGCCGTCAGCTGATTCCGTTAGGCGACCAGGCGCCATTACTGTCCCGCAGACTGTGGGAGAGTTGGTGGTGCAGAGAAAGTAAATTCAGCGATGATCAGATTTTGCCCTTTAAGGGTTTTATTGAAGACATGAACGATGCTCTTTCTAAAGTCGGAAGAGCACTGGGGCACAGGGTGTGGCAATCGATCGAATACTACATGGCAAATTATCCTGATGTGCTCGACGCCCAGAGAAAAAATGATGATGCAGGCCTGGTCAAAGCCATGAAAGTCGCTTTTGAAGATCAGCTTGTTCAAAAGGTTATGCCTAAGCTGCGCGGCATCGAAACCCGAGGTAAATCCAGAACGGACTGTCTTGACCGAATTCGTACTCAACTGGTGAATGACAACTATACGATAATCGAAGATTTCGATCTGGCGTGCGAATTTGGTTACGGTCAGTTCATCTGGAGCAGTGCTAATTACTTAAAAGACGATGAGTCATTGAATGGTCAAACTGGTAACAACGCCAGTGCCAGTGAAGCCAGTATGCTGTCATCTGAACACGCCGGACTTCATTATCGGTCTGCTGCAGGCGCAAGCGCTATTCCTGCTGAGCTCAGCGTGTATGCAAGTAATAGTGCAAGGGAACTCTGGCAGCTGACAACAAACGAAATAATGACCGTCCTGAAATGTGATGCAAAAGAAGCAAAGGCTATCAAGTCTTTGTGTAATGCGACCAGGGAATCATAAGTCATGGAGGGTACATTCAAAATTGACTCTGTTGAGTCTGTTTACAGGTGTCTAAATAATACCGATGAGTTAAAGGCTCATGCCCAGTTAATTCTTGTGGTTCGCAACTGGCTGACGGAAGTGTCGAACTTCGACCCAGTTTCCGGACTTGTCCTGCATACCGGTATCGACGATTTCTTGGATGTTGTGGCGAAATCGGTGCGGGATACCTCACCAGAGGAGGAGACAAAAGACCGTATCTATCGCGTGGTATCACATGTGAAGGACGCTGTCCTGGCAATAATGGAGCATACCCGGGATAAGGTGATACGCGAACATGCCATGCTGCCGATATATGCGGCGAGAGAGGTTGACAGCAACAGTGTTCAATGGCTAAGCCGTCAGCCGGGCAGGACACTCCGAGAAAAGCTTTCCGGTAAGCCTTATATGAAGGCCGTCAGACGGAGGAGCAGTGTGGATACGTCGGAAAACAGACTGATGAGAGCTTTTCTCTTCCGGCTGGAACACATTCTGACAGAAAGACAGGGTGCATTATCTGCCGCAAAAGAAGAGACCTGTGAGGACATACTTGTTTCCCTTCAGCGATGGCTAAGAACTGACGATGCCGCTGAAATCGGTGCATGGGGAAATCTTCCGCCCAACAATACGCTTCTGCAGGACAAGCGTTATCGAAAAATATGGGATGGCTGGCTCTGGCTCCAGGCCAGCGACGTTCAGATAACCGAGGACAGCAAACGGCTTAATAAAGACCTACTCACCGTTATCTACTGGAATACACTTTCCCAGCTTTACGCGAGTGGTGGCTTTCGGACAGTTCAGCAACCGGTCGGCTTTGATTACGACAACTTTTCTATCGTGTCTGAATTTCCCATTCGGGGATATCTATTCCCCGGGTATGGCGCAAAGAAAAAAGGGAAAGTTAAGTTCATTAAGCCAGAGAGTTTATTCGGATTTATCACGTCTGAAGAGGGTGTGGACTTATTTTTCCACCAAAAAAATCTATCTCAAAAATTAGACATAAACTCACTAACTGCTGGAGATGAGGTGTCTTTTGTCATTGGCAGTAACCCAAAGGGGGAATGTGCTGATGACATCGACCGTCTGGCGGGGATCATCCCTGTGGCGTTCAATTTGACGGGGGATAAATGGGAGTTACACGTCGGTGAGGATAAGTATTTATTACATATCGTTTCGGGGTATCTGGTTATTGCGTCAGCTCAGGGCGTAAATAAAAAATTAAAAATCGAGCCTGCAGCGATCAACGAGATACCGAAGACGATAATGTCATTCGTCACGGATGCCCCGCCTGAATACGCTGCGCCGACGAATACTGAACGTGACCCGATACGGATGGAGAGCACCGTTGTGGATCTGTGTTCAGTCCGTCCTGCGTTCACGCACGGTACAGGCTCCCAGGCGCATCTGCCATTCAGGTTGGTTCAGCAGTACTGGCCCCTGCATTCTGATGGCGAAGTGGAGATTGACTGCGGTTACGCTAAATGCATCGCCCTGCATTCCGGTATTCAGACGGTCAGCATGAGGAGCCTCTTTTCACCTGACTCAACACTGCCCGAGGCTACTAAAAGCCGGGCATCGATGTTTTTTATTAAAAAGTTGAGTGACTATATCAAGGCAGATAAGTTGACCTATCTTATTCCTGATTGGGGGAATGATTTCGATCTGGAGGGGATACGAAAAAGCGCCAATTTTTATTTTGATGAGTCAACTCCGCTTCCCAAAAGTATCGCTGCTATCTTTGCATGGCAATCGTCGAAGAAATTTGTACAGGACAGCGTCCAGGGCAATGATGTTGTGCTGGTGATTGATTCCTTTGACGGTGGCATTTCAGTAACCCCGGTTCAGGCAATTTACCAACCGGAGCTTGAGGGACTGTTGCCTGAGACAAAAGGTATTAGCTGGGAAAGACATCCTACGGTTAATCAGCCCGACAGCGGCATTCATAATGCCATGGTCCGCAATCTTGACGGGAATGGCTGCCAGACATCTGAAGACCTTCTTCATTTGTTTGGATTCGAGGGTTTAGCCAGCGATGCCGGAGACGTGTCTTTTGTCAACGATGAACGCTGGTATAACGTTCCGGGTTCTGTTCGGGAGGTTCTGACTCAGGATCTAGATCTCAGCATATTGTCAAACACCGCCATCAGTAACTGCCTGAACTCTGCAAACCTGGATTGTCGGGGCGCGAATGTCTTTATCCTGCCTCTTGACGTTACCCTCAGGAAACCCGATGGGCGAATGGATTATAAGTGGCTGGGGTCTGCATGGTCGCCAATTAAAGGCAGCCAGACCTTAAACAGATGGCAGGAGGAAGTGGGTGATATGACCCTCTGGCGTGATCATCTGCCAGCGCTATCGATAGAGGTACAGAGTGACAAAGGGTATAAGGTTAATTTTTATCTTGTAAAAGACGCGACAGTAACGCCGCAACGTGGCAGAACGGTGGATATACCCGTGGAAGAATGGTTCACGCTTCCCGCGGGACAAACGCATTATCGTTTTCCCCTGCAACAGGGAGAAGGCAATAAAGAGATGCGGTTTGTTGCATACCTGATGTCGCCAGCTTTTCCATTAAAGAAGGACACAACGTGCAAGCTGAAGATGACCTATACCTATGGCGCGGATGACCCGTACGAACTGAAATTCCTTCCGCTGGATTCAGCGGAAGCAGGTTTTAAATCTGTCCGAGTTGAGTGGCGCTCAGCATCAGAAAGGGGGATTGCCGATCTGGCGAACTTACCGATTCCGGATTTCCCGGCCAGAAAAAGCTGGTCCGATTTTCAGTCCTTCCCGAAAGACGATGGTAAGAGCGTCTCTGACCTCCTGGACTGGTGTTGCTCCAAAATTTCAGGTTTGAATGATCTGATCTCCTTTGATTATGAAAAGGAATTTCAATCCATCCTGAATAAAAGAAAAGTCGGCTATCTGGAATGGGGAAGCACAGACAGTAACGGGAAATACTATTGTCGCGTCAATGTTGAGGGACAGAGTGTGTTTTGCCACAGTTCTCACTTTATTGAGGCTGTTGATGAAAACTCCCTGCATAAAGGCTGCCCGGTTTATCTGGATGTATTTACGAATGAAAAAGGGCCTTACGGAGCAACGATATCCTTTTTGGAGCGCGTCCCCTCACAGCTTCAGGAGAAGGCACAGGATACCCTCAATCGGAAGCTGTCCAGAATCATTGAATATGCTGAAAAAGGGATCTTCAGCCTCCGTTTCCCCGCATTAACCATCTGGAATCACGGTCACTCGCTTTCCGAGCCAGATGTGCCCGACCATTTTAGAAACGCGATACTCGACGGAACACAAAAGATCATATCGATAATTGAGTCTGAAAATATGCCGGACACGCTTAAAGAGGAGCTTTTCTTCTTTCTGTGCTGTCTGCATAAGGACGCCCCTGAAATGGTTGGCTCCCGGCTTCTTGATGCAGTGAAGGATAGAAAGCTATTGCGGAAGTACCACAAGAATATTGCTTTCGCCATCGGTAATGCCGACCTGTCTTACCAACAAGTGCTGTTGGAGAATGTCATTGATCCCATTGATAATGAGGGCCTGACCAGATCCATTACCCTGGAAGTTTTGTCGATAGTGCTTTGGCGTTCCAGAACAGTGATAAACAGATTTACTAAAGAGAAGCTCGAGGCTTTATCCGTAAGCTTATATCGTTGCCTCAGGTTCGATATTCAAAAGCTGGATAGTGAAGGAACGAGATACCAAATCGCGACTCTTGGTAAGCATCTGGAGCTTCTGCTGGCATTGCTGAGAAGCAGAGGTTCCGAGGATGAAGGTCTAAAAATGATTTTCGCGCCAGATAATGAACGGACCCAAAAATTTGTGGACCTGATCGATCGCGTTTCCAGGTTAGTGATCGACAACAATATTGGTTTGCAGTCTCGCATCAATCTGCAAATTGAAAAGCCGAAAATTTTTCTTAATACTCCCGACCTTTTATATGCATTACGCATGTATCTGACGGGAGACGCAGGTGCAAGCGGGATAGGCATTACGTCTGTTTCAGACGATTAACCAAACGGTCCGAGTCGAGTGAAGCAGGGCCTAATTGTTGTTATCTATCTTATTGGCGTGTTCTTAGAGAGCCTTCTCATTATCGTGTCGAAGGTTCTTTAAATATGAATGACCTGATTATGCGGGATATTGACAGAATGACGGGCAAAACCCATGCCCAGTGTGTCGATGTAAAGCGCGAAGCGCAGATCCACATTCACACCGCCAGCGACGTTAATTCGAACAGGCCGAGAAGAGAGGCCTGAAACTCACCGAATGGCTGATTGAGGCGGCAGAGCAGTTCTACAGTGAAGAAACAGCGGATCCTGAACCACGCAAATAACCGCCCCGGCGGTTACCGGGCAAGAGAGGCAATAAATGGGCAAGGGCAAACGAGCACGCGCAGCATCTAATGCGGCGCGTCATCCGAATACCACGGCCAAACAGATGATCCGCGAGCGCAACCAAATCGCTGACAGCATTGTTAAGGGATTACGCATAGCGCAGCAGGATGTCAGCAAGGTAATGACGAACGTGACTCACTTGCTGGCGGTGGGGATGACAAAAAGTGAAGTGGTCAGGGCTATGAATACAGATCCACTCGTTATCGCCTCCCGGGGGAGGGAAGTTGCTTACCGCGAAAAATTGGCTCGTATGGCCGCTCTTCGCCGTGAAAACAAAGAAAGAACAGCCCGCTCAAACCCGCACCACCTGCTGAAAAAGTCGAAAGGCAAGCAGACGCTAACAGCTAAACTGGATCCGTGGGTTGTTGCGCGTACAGCTTCCGGTGCCGAAGCCACTAAGCCCTTGACCTTTGGCACTGTCCAGGATACAGGCGAGCGTGTGACACCTCGTCAGGTGGAGGGCTTCAATCAGCGTAAGCTGGGCGGAACTGACACCCCCGCCGTCGCTATCAGGACCTATGATTTACCGATAGTCAAACCCAAAGCGGCCACCCAAACCGGTAAGCTGTCCGGCATTGAAGCGGCCATGAAGCGGATCCCCGCCGCGCAGCGTCATCAGTTTGCCTTGTTCGTGCATAAGCACCTCGCCAGTGGCATGACCGTACAGCAAATGGCCAAGCAGTTCTTGGGTAAACCGCTGGCCGAGCCCCTGAAGACCAGGCCTGCAGCCAACGAGACGGTAACTGTCCCGCAGGTAGTTAATGCTCCGGTTGAGGTTTCCGCACCGGAAGTGGTTGATATGGCCGTGCCCGTTGCGCTTCTGATGAAAGACATCACACCGCCCGAGCTGCGCGACGGTCGCGAGCTGAAAGGCGGCTCCTCCGAGCGCGTTGTCATGCAGCGCGACACGGCCATACAGGCAGAGTTTAGGGTATTGGTTCGCCAGAACTTTGGCGGCCGTTGTGCGGTGTCTGGTAAGCATCTGGGCGGCGTGCTGGAGGCTGCGCACATCGAAGGTGCAGATCTGGGTTGCTACAGCGTCGGCAACGGTATCCTGCTGTCGCCGACACTGCACAAGCTGTTTGACCGTCATTTGATGGGTGTTAACCCTGAAACACTGACTGTTCACTTTAAGGGGTCCGCTTGGAAAACGGAATCTATGGTCACTCCCGTTTTTGCAACACCGATTTTGACGACAAGTTGGCTTGCTTGAATCTATCCGGCGTCTGAATGGGATTTTATTCCCGCGCCTTGATGAGTTCCGCGCCTGATGAACCTCCAGAAAATATACGGCTTCAATGAGCCTTTCCGTTTTACAGGTTCCTCAACAGGCCGGTGGGCCGTTAGTATCATCAATATCAGTATTCGCAAAACCAGATCAGTGATTCTTTAGGTAATGACTCCAACTTACTGATAGTGTTTTATGTTCAGATAATGCCCGATGACTTTGTCATGCAGCTCCACCGATTTTGAGAACGACAGCGACTTCCGTCCCAGCCGTGCCAGGTGCTGCCTCAGATTCAGGTTATGCCGCTCAATGCGCTGCGTATATCGCTTGCTGATAACGTGCAGTTCTCCCTTCAGGCGTGATTCATACAGCGGCCAGCCATCCGTCATCCATACCACGACCTCAAAGGCCGACAGCAGGCTCAGAAGACGCTCCAGCGTGGCCAACGTGCGTTCACCGAATACGTGCGCCACAACCGTCCTCCGTATCCTGTCATACGCGTAAAACAGCCAGCGCTGACGTGATTTAGCACCGACGTAGCCCCACTGTTCGTCCATTTCCGCGCAGACAATCACATCACTGCCCGGCTGTATGCGCGAGGTTACCGACTGCGGCCTGAGTTTTTTAAGTGTCGTAAAATCGTGTTGAGGCCAACG
>ENA-UOIW01000321-UOIW01000321.1-human-gut-metagenome-genome-assembly--contig:-P58-NODE-321-length-43196-cov-28.816787_pt1 | contig 43196 bp, 34 predicted proteins | sample MGYA00242334_ERZ723881 | MGnify/ENA metagenome assembly ERZ723881 | reverse complement strand
AATTTAATTGATTTTTTCAAAAAAATAAAAGAAAAGCTTTACAGAGCCTTGTAGAAGGGGGAAAGAACAAGGAAATGAAGAACCAGGAAAATGAAGAATTAAGAACAAGAAAATGAAGAATTAAGAATGAAGAATGAAGAATCGGGAAAATGGAGAATGAAGAACCGGGAAAATGAAGAATTAAGAATGAAGAACGAAGAATGAAGAAGCGAAACTCTGTGTCTTTGTATTTCTGTGTTTGTTTTTTGAAAGGCTGATTCACGCAGATTTATTCATTAATTAATATAGCAATTAAAAATTAAAAACGAGCTTCGCGCTCGTGGATATATTTCCTCTTTCCCAAATGCAATTAGAGTTTCAGGCAGTTTCAATTAAGTGAAACAAGTGTTTCATATAAGTGAAACAACAGTTTCAGCTAGGTGAAACAAGTGTTTCACTATATTGAAACAGGGTGAAACTATCATTTAAGGGGACTAGGGTAATTGCATAAAAGGATTGCATGGGCTACGTCTTTACCAATAGATGTAAGATTTACCTATATGACAATGAACAAACGAATCTGTAAATACGGTTGTTTTGTCTGTAATTCGGATACAGGAAATTCAGTTCAATCCGCTTACCTTTGTATAAAAAAGTGATTGAATATGAAAAAACTGATTGTATCATTGGCTTTCGTGGCGGCAGGCTTGCTTCCGACGATGGCACAGACTACAAAAGAAGCAGACCGCATTGAAGTCTGCAAAGAGAATTACCATACCTTATTCGGCGGAGAAGCCTTGACAGGAGAAGGAACAGACCCGGAGATGATGGACATTCTTCAGAAATTCATTTTCGGTGAAGTGTTCCAGACCGGAGAACTCAGCTTGAAGCAACGCGAAATGATAACCTGTATCACGCTTGCCACCATGCAAACCCTCCCCCAACTGAAAGCACATGCGGATGCCGCGCTCAACGTAGGCGTGACACCTGCCGAACTGCGTGAAGTGATGTATCTTACGGCACCGTTCATCGGTTTCCCTAAAATGCTGAATGCAGTAGCCACCTTGAATGAAGTGTTTAAGGAAAGAGGCATCGAGCTTCCACTGGAGAAACAAGGGACTGTGACCGAAGAAACCCGTCACGACAAAGGTACCGCCATTCAGGACAAGCTGTATCCCGGCGGCATCGCATCGGTGATGAGCGGCCTGCCCGGCGATATGGGCAAAGACGTAGAACGCTTTCTGACCGATTATTTCTTTGGCGAAATCTATAGCCGGGGAGCACTCGACCTGCAAACACGCGAATTGCTGGGCTATTGTGTATTGACTACGCTGGAAGCAGAAAGCCAGCTCCAATCGCATTATCACGGAAACATCAACGCCGGGAACCGTCCGGAAACGGTAACTGCTGCCGTTATCCAATGCCTGCCTTATATCGGTTTTCCTGCAGCCATCAAGGCGCTGCGCATCATCAAGCAGGAATCGGCAAAGGAAACTCCGGCAAGCAAGAACCTGGTACGCCTGTCGAAAATAACAGTCGACCCTGCCCGACTGGATGCGTATAACGCTTTCCTGAAAGAGGAAATCGAAGCTTCGATGCGTCTGGAGCCCGGTGTGCTTACCCTGTATGCCACCTCGGAAAAGGACGCGCCTCATAAAGTGACCATCCTCGAAATCTATGCCGACCAGAATGCCTACGAAAACCACCTGAAGACTCCCCATTTCCAGAAATACAAGCAAGGCACACTCGATATGGTGAAAGAACTGGAACTGGTGGACGTAGACCCGCTCATACCGGGACTGAAAATCAAATAAAACTCTTTTTAGACAATGAACCTACACAAATAAATAAAGATTATGAACAAGATGCTACTCACCCTTGCGGCGGTAATGACGATATGCTTTACCGCTTGCGCACAAAAACAGAAAGAAGCCAAGGCAGAACCGGCAAAAACATTAATCGCTTATTTCTCGGCTACAGGAAACACTGCCCAGGCGGCACAGACCCTCGCCGAAGTCACGGGAGGCAAACTCTATGCCATTACTCCCCAAGACATTTATACTGCAGCCGACCTTGATTGGCACGACAAACAATCGCGCAGTTCGGTAGAAATGAACAACCCGCAAGCCCGTCCTGCCTTGAAAGAAACGGTATCCGACGTGGCAAGCTATGAGGTCGTGTTTATCGGCTATCCTATCTGGTGGAACCAGGCACCGCGCCTCATCAACACCTTTATCGAAAGCCATGATCTGAAAGGAAAGAAGCTGATTCCCTTCGCCACATCGGGAGGAAGCAGCATTGACAATAGCGTAGAGGAATTGAAAAAGGCTTATCCCGACCTGAACTGGCAAGATGGGAAATTGCTGAACAGAGCCGATAAAAACATCGTCCAGGCGTGGATTGACGGCTTGAAATAAAGCTTCAGGAACGCAGATAGTTGCACTGCTCCACGCAACCGACTTCATCAGACATTCCACCTGCATCCGCCGGGCTGTCCAGTTAGTTTCACCAGCCGGCGGATGCAGGTTCATTCTATCAAAAAACTGATTCCCTTTCTCCAATATTTCTTGCATTCTACCGATTTCATTCGCATATTTCACAAATTTTCCCTAATTTTGTCGGGATAAACGATTGAAACCATTAGCATGTCTGAAACCAATTATATATCCATCAAAGGAGCAAGGGTAAACAACCTGAAGAACATCGATGTCAACATCCCCCGCAACAAGCTGGTAGTCATAACCGGCTTATCCGGCTCGGGCAAGTCATCGCTTGCTTTCGACACATTGTATGCCGAGGGCCAGCGACGCTATGTGGAAAGCCTTTCCGCATACGCCCGCCAATTCCTGGGAAGGATGAGCAAGCCCGAATGCGACTTCATCAAAGGCATTCCGCCCGCTATCGCCATCGAGCAGAAAGTCATCAGCCGTAACCCGCGCTCTACCGTAGGGACCTCTACCGAGATATACGAATACCTGCGCCTGCTCTTTGCCCGTGTAGGCAAGACTTATTCGCCTATCAGCGGCCAACTGGTCAAGAAAGACAGTCCCGAAGATATCGTAAACTGCATGCTATCGTATCCGCAAGGCACACGCTATACGGTGCTCACGCCTATTCTGCCGCGTGAGGGGCGCACCATAGCCGAACAGATAGAAACGGATATGAAAGAAGGTTTCACCCGGCTGGAAGTGAACGGGAAGAACGTACGCATCGACGAATACCAATATAATCCTAAAGATACGGTCTACCTGCTGGTTGACCGGATGAGTTGCGACAATAGCAAGGATGCCATCAGCCGGCTGACCGACTCCGCCGAAACGGCGATGTACGAAGGGGACGGCACCTGCCTGCTCCGTTTCTATCAGCCCGATGGCTCGACCAGCCTCTATCGGTTCAGCACCAAGTTTGAAGCCGACGGCATCAAATTCGAGGAGCCTAGCGACCAGATGTTTTCTTTCAATTCTCCGCTGGGTGCCTGCCCTACGTGCGAAGGCTTCGGGAAAATCATCGGCATTGACGAACGTTTGGTCATCCCGAACCGTTCGCTCAGCGTATACGACGGTGCCGTGATGTGCTGGAGAGGAGAGAAAATGGGAGAATGGCTGCAAGAGTTCCTGCGCGAAGCTCCGGCTCACGACTTCCCGATATTCGCTCCTTACTACGAGCTGACCGATGCACAAAAAGATTATTTATGGCACGGTCCGCGCGAAAAGACCTGTATCGATTCGTTCTTCAAGATGTTGGAAGAGAACCAATATAAAATCCAGTACCGCGTGATGCTGGCACGCTACCGGGGAAAGACCACTTGCCCCGAGTGCCACGGGAGCCGCCTGAAGAAAGAAGCGCTTTATGTAAAGGTAGGCGGACACAACATCGCCGAACTGGTAGAGATGCCCGTCACGAAACTGAAAGCATTCTTCCGCACCCTGCAGCTGAGTGACCACGACGCCCAGATAGCCAAACGGTTATTGAATGAAATCAACAACCGCCTGACTTTCCTGGAAGATGTAGGGCTGGGCTATCTTACGCTGAACCGCCTGAGCAACTCGCTCTCGGGAGGAGAAAGCCAACGCATCAACCTCGCCACCTCATTGGGAAGCAGCCTGGTAGGCTCGCTCTATATCCTGGACGAGCCAAGCATCGGACTGCATAGCCGCGACACGGCACGGCTGATCAAGGTATTGCGCCAGCTCCAGCAATTGGGCAACACGGTAGTGGTAGTGGAACACGACGAAGAGATAATCCGTGCCGCCGACTATATCATCGATATCGGTCCGAAAGCCGGACGCCTGGGCGGAGAAATCGTCTACGAAGGAGACATGAAAGACCTGAAACGCGGAAGCAACAGCTATACCGTAAAATACCTGCTGGGAGAAGAGACCATCGAACGCCCGCAGCAACACCGCGCCTGGAACAATTACATCGAGATAAAAGGAGCGCGCGAAAACAACCTGAAAGGCATTGACGTGCGTTTCCCGCTCAATATCATGACGGTAGTGACCGGAGTCAGCGGTTCGGGCAAGAGCACCTTGGTGCGCGACATCTTCTATAAGGCATTGAAGCGGGAATATAGTGAAAGCAGCGAACGTCCCGGCGAGTTTGTCTCACTGGAAGGAGATATCGCGATGGTGAAAGACATCGAGTTCGTCGACCAGAATCCTATCGGCAAGTCGTCGCGAAGCAATCCTGTCACCTATGTAAAGGCATACGATGACATCCGCAAACTGTTTGCCGACCAGCCTCTTGCCAAACAGATGGGATACACCGCCGGCTATTTCTCGTTCAATACCGAAGGAGGACGTTGCGAGGAATGCAAAGGCGAAGGGACGGTGACCGTCGAAATGCAATTCATGGCCGACCTGGTGCTGGAATGCGAGTCCTGCCACGGGAAACGGTTCAAGAAAGATACGCTGGAAGTACGCTACGAAGGCAAGAACATCTATGATGTGCTGGAGATGACGGTAAACCAAGCCATTGAGTTCTTCGATGCGCACGGACAGAAAAAGATTGTAAAGAAACTCCTCCCCTTGCAGGATGTAGGACTAGGATATATCAAACTGGGACAATCCTCTTCCACCTTGTCGGGAGGCGAAAACCAACGTGTAAAGCTGGCTTATTTCCTAAGTATCGAAAAAGCACAGCCTACCATCTTTGTGTTCGACGAGCCTACTACGGGCTTGCACTTCCACGACATCAAGAAACTGCTGGAAGCCTTCGATGCCTTGATAGAACGCGGACATACCGTAGTCATCATCGAACACAACATGGACGTGATAAAATGTGCCGACTATGTGATTGACTTGGGTCCGGAAGGCGGAGAACAAGGCGGAAACATCGTAGTATGCGGCACTCCCGAAGAAGTAGCGGAATGCGGAGCTTCGTACACGGGACAATATTTAAAAGAAAAAATGATGCAGGAAGCCAACTAACGGAGACATTGCAGGTTGGCTTGCTGCACAATATAAAAAAGGTTAGTAAAACATTTAATGCTAGTAGAAAACATGAAAAACTATTGGAAGAAATGGGTCCGTATAACCGGACTTCTTACACGGCAGATACAAGAAAAAAGAGTATGCATCGAGGCATACGACTGGTGCAAACAACCTAATCATGAATGGGTATATGCAGGGAAATCTGACACAACGCACAGCATAAACTCTCTCTGAACCATTCTTATCCTTTAAACAATTATTAAAGTTCAATCAAGTTATGTGTAAGAAAATTCTATATATCTGCCTGCTTTATATCTTTGCCATACTTCCCTTGGCAAAAGCACAGGTTTCTGTACTTTACACGACGGACAACCAGATATCCAGCAGTCTTGTCAATGATATTTACCAAGACAAGAAAGGCTTTATATGGATATCTACCGAATATGGATTAAATCGCTTTGATGGAAACAAATTCATCATCTACAGACATTTGGACAATGACTCTACATCGTTGAACAACGATTACATACACCAGACTTTCGAAGACAGCAAAGGAAATTTATGGGTAGGAAGCATGGGAGGACTGATGAAATACAACCCAAACACCAACTCGTTTACCACCATTCCTCTTTATAAAGGAAAACAAAAAGTCTACACAGATGTGACCCAAATCATAGAAAGTCAGGAAGGCTCCTTATGGGCAACGACTTCAGGAGAAGGGCTTTTCCGCATTTTCCCGGAACAGCAACGGGGAGAATGCATCATCACTATCAGCCAATTAGGATTCCGTCATCTAAGTGCCATCACCGATGACGGGAAGGGCAACTTATGGCTGGGCGCAGAAAACGAGGGACTGATTTGTTACAATACTGCCAAAGAAACCATCAAAAGTTTTAAAGCACCGCTTATCAGCGAAAATAATATATCCTGTCTGGAAAAAGACATCAACGGGAACATCTACATTGGAACGCTGACAGGAGGGCTGAATATCTACGACCAGCATTCCAGAAAAATCAAACAAATCCCTTACGAGGGAAGATATGACCTGCAAATCAAAGCCTTGACTTATGCCAACGGACAATTATATATAGGAACAGATGGAGAAGGACTGAAAACCTATACGGCAGAAAAACAAGAGATTGTCGACAAGACATTTGAAAACACCAATTTTGACTTGACGAACAAGAAGATACATACCATTCTTTTCGACCAAAACAATGACTTGTGGTTAGGACTATTCCAACAGGGAGTCGCATTTATCCCGACCAAATACAATCCGTTTCAATATCATGGATTCAAATCGCTGAATGGAAGTCCATTCGGTAAACGATGTATCATGTCCATTTATTTAGATAACAAAAACCAATTATTTATAGGAACCGATAATGACGGATTATACATTTTAGACAAACAGTTCCGCCCCCTGCATCACCTGAATCCCGGTAAAGCGCCGCACTGTGTGTCGAATACCATCTTAAGCATTTTTCAGGACTCAGACCATACCATCTGGCTTGGCTCTTACACCAAAGGAGTAGCAAAGCTGAACCTCAACCAAAACACGTGTGATTACATCCCTGAATTGTCTAATGAGCGTGTATTCGCCATTACTGAAGGACATGACAAGAATCTGTATATCAGTTCATACGGAAGAGGATTTTTTATCTATAATAAGGTGACCAAACAACTGACCCAATATAAATCTTCCGAAAAAAGCACCTCTACGCTGACTTCCAACGAACTGCCTAACAACTGGATAAATGCCCTTCACTGCGACAAAAAGGGACAGATTTGGATTGGGCACTTCAAAGGCATTTCTTGTTTCAATCCGAAGACAAAAAGTTTTATCGACTTCACACAAAAGAACTGCATTATACAAGACTGTATCGGTTATGTCATCACCGAAGACCATCAAGGAAACATCTGGGCGGGAACATCGAACGGACTATACCGAATTGACACAAAAGATAAAACACTGAAACGCTATTCCCAACAAGAAGGATTGAGCAACAACATCGTATGCGGTATCTGTGAAGACAAATTCGGGAACATCTGGGCAAGCACTTTCAACGGCATCAACCGACTGGACCAGAAGACACAAACCTTTACCACTTACCATTCGGAAGACGGTTTGCAAGGAAACGAGTTTACACGTGGTTCCTACTACCAGTCCGCCGATGGCACCATCTATTTCGGAGGCATTTATGGTATAACCAGCTTTGTGCCCGAACAAATCATCAACGAACGTACCGTACAGCCGGTTGTCATTACCGACTTTAAGGTTTCCGGGAAATCAATCAATACCAATACCTTATCCGGAGGGAAGCCCATTATCAAGACCGCCCTGACCGAAGCTAAACGCTTCCAGTTAAGCCATACCGACAATACGTTCAGCATCTCTTTCTCTACGCTGCAATTTGCACAAGCCAAGCAGATTACCTATAAATACCGCATTACGGAACTGGACAAGGAATGGCAAACCACACCCTCCGGGACCAATTCGGTGACCTACAACAACCTGTCTTCCGGGAAATATACTTTTGAAATATATGCCATCGACCACGGATACAATTCAGAAATCAAGACCATTACCATTGTCATTACTCCGCCTTGGTTCTTGTCGGGATGGGCATATTTGTTGTATAGTTTCCTTATCATTTTCATCCTGCTTGCCATCATCGGTTATGTGCGTGGACGAATGAAACAACGTAAGGAAACCCTTGAGCGCAAACATGCGGAAGAAATCAATGAAGCCAAACTGCAATTCTTTATCAATATTTCGCATGAAATCCGTACACCGCTTACGCTGATTATCAATCCAATGGAAAAACTGATAGCCAATTGCCACAATGCGGAATTAAGTAAAACTTACCTGATGATTTACCGCAATTCGCAACGCATCCTGCGACTGATAAATCAATTAATGGATATCCGGAAAATAGATAAAGGACAGATGAGCCTGAAATTCAGAGAAACAGACCTCGTAGGCTTTATTGCAGACGTGGTCTATACCTTCAATTCACTGGCACAAAACAAACATATCTCGTTCTCCTTCCATCATGCCGACCAGCATCTGATGGCATGGATAGACCTGAATAATTTCGACAAAGTCTTGATGAACTTATTGTCAAATGCATTCAAGTACACTCCCGAAGGCGGCAGCGTAGAAATCACTCTCCAGACAGGAGAAGATTTGAATGCGAAGGCTCCACTGAAAAAATACATTGAAATAACCGTATCCGATACCGGCATTGGACTGGATGATGCACAGATAGAACGGATTTTCGAACGGTTCTATCAGATTAATAATGATATCACACGCAATCAGGCAGGTACTGGAGTAGGGCTTCATCTGACTCGTTCGTTGGTAGAGCTGCATCATGGAACCATTACAGCCAGCAACCGTACAGATTGTCAAGGAAGTAAGTTCACCGTCCGTATTCCGCAAGGAAGCGACCACTTACGAATGGAGGAACTGGATACATCCAATAATAACGTGCAGGCGGCTATCGCAAAAAAATCTGCCACAAAGGCAAGATTGCTCGAAGAATCCGAGTCGCAGATAGCCGAAGCCGAAACGGCCAGTACAAAAAAGCAGAAACCTAAATACAACCTGCATATCCTGATTGTCGACGATGAAAAGGAAATACGCGAATATCTGAGCCACGAATTATCCACGGAATATAAAGTGGATACCTGCAACAACGGAGCAGAAGCTTACGAATTTCTGCTCAACCACCCCATTCATCTTATCATCAGCGATGTGATGATGCCTGAAATGGATGGCATTACGCTTTGCCGCAAGATACGCGCCAATGCCAACATTAACCACATCCCCATCATTCTGCTTACAGCCAAAGGACGGAACGAAGACCAGGCAGAAGGATTGGAAACAGGGGCAGACAGCTATATAGTGAAACCTTTCAGCATCGAAGTGTTACGTAGTACCATAACCAACTTAATAGATACACGTCGTTTATTGAAAAACAAATTTAGTGGGGCACAAGAACAAAATGATAAAGTGCAAGCTCCTAAAATCTTGTCATCCGACGAAATTCTGATGGAACGGGTAATGACAATCATCAATGAAAATCTGGCAGAACCGTCGCTTAGTGTCGAAATGTTAGCCAATAATGTAGGATTGAGCCGCGTACATCTACACCGGAAACTGAAAGAATTGACCAATCTGTCTACACGCGATTTCATCCGGAACATCCGTATGCAACAAGCCGCAAAACTCCTGAAAGAGAAAAAACTTTCTATTTCAGAGGTAGCATACGCCGTAGGCTATAGCAATCTTTCCCATTTCTCCAATACCTTTAAGGACCAATTCGGACAAACGCCGAAAGAATATATGCAAAACATACACGGTACACAAACTGAAAACGAAGAGACAAAAGGAAATAGGACATCTAAAAAAACAGACGAGCAAACAGAAAAATAGAAAATAATAGAAAATATAACATTTTCCTAGTAAGCAAAAACCCGCTAATCTGACCGAATTAGCGGGTTTTGTCTGTTTATGTCCTTATCGTCGTACACCCGTGGGGAGTCGAACCCCAATCGTCGGAACCGGAATCCGATATTCTATCCATTGAACTACGGGTGCATTTCCTAATTGCGGCACAAAAATACAATTATTCTTTTATCTATCCTAATGATTTTCTTAAAAAAATATCATATATCTATCGGGAATGGGGAGCAACAAGCCTATCATTTTTCACAATAAATCACATAATCAATTTACATTCTGACAATATTTACAAATAAAGTATTGCAAATTTACAAAATATTCCTACCTTTGCATAACTTTATAAATGAATAATCAAGAAAGAATATGAGTTATCTGATAAAACCAGCAAACTACAAGCCCCTGCTCGACATGAAACAAACCGAGTTGGGCATCAAACAAATCAAGGATTTCTTCCAACAGAACCTCTCGTCCGAATTACGCCTGCGCAGAGTGACCGCCCCTCTTTTCGTACTGACAGGAATGGGTATCAACGATGACCTGAACGGCGTAGAACGACCGGTGACTTTCCCCATCAAGGACCTTGCCGACCAAAAGGCGGAAGTGGTACACTCGCTCGCCAAATGGAAAAGGGTGACCCTTGCCGATTACCACATCGAGCCGGGTTACGGCATCTATACAGACATGAACGCCATCCGTGCCGATGAAGAGCTGGGCAACCTGCATTCGCTTTACGTCGACCAATGGGACTGGGAACGGGTCATTACTCCCGAACAACGCACGGTAGAATTTCTGAAAAGCATTGTCACCCGCATTTATGCAGCCCTGCGCCGCACCGAATTCATGATTTGCGAAGCTTATCCGCAAATCACTCCTTTCCTGGCGCACGACATCCATTTCATCCATGCGCAGGAATTGCTGGACATGTATCCCGACAAGACACCGAAAGAACGCGAGAACCTGATTACGGAAAAGCTGGGTTCCGTCTTTATCATCGGTATCGGCTGCAACCTGAGCAACGGCAAGCCGCACGACCTGCGCGCTCCAGACTATGACGACTATACGACCATCGACCCGAACACGGGACTGCCCGGTCTGAACGGTGACCTGCTGGTATGGAACGAAGTATTAGGCCGTGCCATCGAGCTGTCGTCGATGGGTATCCGCGTAGACAAGGAAGCCATGCTGAAACAGTTGAAGCTGGCAGGCAAGGAAGAACGCACCAAGCTTTATTTCCACCAACGCCTGCTGGAAGGCTCGTTGCCGCTCAGCATCGGCGGAGGTATCGGCCAGTCGAGACTCTGCATGCTCTACCTGAAGAAAGCCCATATCGGCGAAATCCAGGCAAGCATCTGGCCCGAAGAAATGCGGAAAGAATGCGCGGCCTTAGGCATGCAACTGATTTAATGCCTACTTTATTTGACCACAGAGACACAGAGAAACCTAAAATTTACACAAGCCATAGGAAATTAAACGGCAAAACACTCTGTGCTTCTGTGGTGAATTTTATATCTTTACCTGCAAAATCAAAAAAAGGAAAGATATGAATGTACAAATAGAAGAATCGTGGAAGCGCGTACTGGCTCCCGAATTTGAAAAAGACTATTTCATCCGCCTGACCGACTTTGTCCGCCAAGAATATCACACAACTACGGTCTATCCTCCCGGCAAACTCATCTTCAACGCGTTCAACCTTTGTCCGTACGACAAAGTGAAAGTGGTCATCATCGGTCAAGACCCCTATCACGGACCGGGACAAGCACACGGTCTTTGCTTCTCGGTGAACGACGGAGTGCCTTTCCCTCCTTCGCTGCAAAACATCTTCAAGGAAATACACGATGACCTGGGGAAACCGATGCCTACGAGCGGAAACCTGACCCGCTGGGCACAACAAGGCGTACTGCTACTGAACGCCACCCTTACGGTACGGGCTCACCAGGCAGGTTCGCACCAGAACAAAGGCTGGGAAGAGTTTACCGATGCCGCCATCCGTGCCTTAGCCACCAACCGCGAACACTTGGTATTTATCTTATGGGGCTCGTACGCGCAAAAGAAAGGAGCCTTCATCGACCGCAACAAGCATTTAGTCCTTACGTCGGTCCACCCCTCGCCGCTATCAGCCTATCACGGCTTCTTCGGGAACAAGCATTTCAGCCGAACGAATGAATACCTGATACAGCACGGAGAAACGCCGATTGAATGGTGAGAAAAATATTCACCACAGATTACACAGATTAGATAATTAACAATTAAAAATGAATAGTTAATAACGGGTGATTTTTCATTTTAATTCTTCATTATTAATTAATGAATAAATCTGTGTAATCTGTGGTGAAGATAACGACTTAATACCAAGTCACCTGACTACCCGTATTGCTTCGCTGGTCCCACTTCAAGGCATCGGTCAGCATACTGGAGTTGGCACGGATAGAGAAGTTATACGATGTGAACGGTCCGAACACCAAGCCGCAACTCATATTGAAGCAGTGCAAGTCGCGCGTGATATTCACCGTAGTCATAGACATTTCTTTCGAGGTAAAGTCGTAACCACTCGAATAAGTGATGTTCCAACGGCTGCCTATCTTCACATTGCCCGATATGTTCAACGAGTGGGTCAAGGCATAAGGATAACGCATCTTCTTGATATTAATCTTCGCCTGCGTATTCTCGCGGATGCTGTAACTGTAACTCAAGCTCAAGCTCCACGGCATATTGAATGCCAGATAACCGTCGGTATCCAGTTTGGCATCTTCAGTCTTGCGGTTCGGCGAATTGTTTTCCTGGTTCGTAGTGTCCTCGTCTTCCTCTTCACCGTCTTCATCGCCCTCTCCTTTCTTGTCTTTTCCCTTTTTGTCCTTATCATCGCCTTTGCCGAAGAGTTTCTTGAAGGTATCGTTGTTCAAGGTGTACGAGAACGAGCCGCTATATCCCTGGAAACGTCCGAAACGTCCGTACGACCATTCTGTACGGTCGCTGGTACGTACATTTCCGTTTTCGTCAAACTCATACGCATACGTGGCAAACGTAGCGTTCATATTAAAGGTATAACTCTTTGTCAGCTTCAGACGCGCGCTCATCGTCAGGTTACTCCAACGCTTTTGGGCTATATCGTAAGAAAGGTTCGCGCTCAGGTCATCAATCAGGCTGATTTTCTTGTAACCCGTCGTATCCTTCTCCGAAGCCATCTTCATTTCCAGATTGTTCTTCAACGAGAAAGCCACGGTCTGCGATACGCCCTTACCCGGCACACCGTATGGCATTCCTTCGAAAGGCGAATACTCCGTCATACGCACTTCGCCGTTTTCGTCCGTATAGGTATACGTTTCGTAATAGCCGAATTTCGAACGTCCGAAGTCCGGCGTATAGGTATAACTTATGCTCGGAGTGGCGACGTGACGGATGGTGATGTCCTTGCTCTTCCAGAACAAAGGCTTGTACATACCATACAGCTTGGTGTTCATCGACACTGCCATTTTATAGTCGTACACACGGTTGAACCCGTTGATGGTATCGCGTACCTCTTCCCGCCGCACCTCATCGTAACTTCGCATGATTTTTTTCGTATACCAGCGTTCCGTATAGTTGAACGAAGGCGTGATATTGATATATTTAAATAAGGTGAAGTTCGCTTCAATCGGAATGTTGTGGCGCATACCCGTCTCCCATTGCGAGAACGGAGTCTTGAACAACAAGTTATCCTTGGTGCTCACACTGTTGGTCAGCGCACCGGTATATTGGAAGGAAATCTTCTCGTACCAACGTTCGTTGCCGGCAGCCTTCTTGCGCTTGAACGGGTAAATACGGCTCAGCGAAATGTTCACGTCGGGCAACGTCATGGTCAGCGATGAGTCACGCGTGTTCTGCGTAATGTTGAACGTACTCGAGATATTCAGTCCGATGCTGGGAAAGTTGCGCGAATAGCTGACACTGGAAGCCTTGGTATTGTTACTGTACGAAGAAGGGTCGTACAAGGTGCTCAGACTGGAACGGTCATAACTGCTGGTCGCGAAGTTCACGCTTGCCGAGAACGAGCTGTTCGGGTTTGCCTTGGCATCCTGACGGTGGCTCCACTGAATACGGAAGTCTTTCGACACGGCATAGTCGGGCATATTCTTCTCGCCCGTCTTGGTCACCAGGTAACTGGCATTGAACGAACCGCTGTATTTATAGCGCTTGTTATAGGTCGAAGCCACCGAAAGTCCCCACGAACCTTTGGTATAGATTTCACCCAGCAGCTTCAAATCCATCTTGTCGCTGATGGCAAAATAATATCCACCGTCGCGCAGATAGAAACCACGGTTCATTTCATCACCGTATGTCGGCATAATGAATCCCGAAGAATAACTGCTGTTGAACGGGAAGAAACCGAACGGAACGGCAATCGGCAACGGCACATCCTCTACCACCAGCTGTGCCGGACCGAAAACCACATCCTTTTTAGGACGCACCTTCGCCATCGAAAGCTTCAGGTAGAAGTGAGGATGCTCATGATTGTCACATGTCGTATATTTACCTTCTGTCATGTAGATTTCATTCTCCGACCCTTTCTTGGCATTCACACTGGTGACATACCCCTCGCCCTGCTGGGTAATGATATCGTTGATGAAACCTTTCTTTGTCTTGAAGTTATAACGCATCGTCTTCGACTCGTAAGGAGTATCGCCATCCTTGAACACCGGAGTGCCCGAACTGACACCTGCCGTATCTACCACCCCTTCGGCGAAAACCGTACTGCTGTCCATATTCATCGAAATCTTGGCGGAAGTAAGCTCTATATTCTGATAGTTCACTTTTCCGTTGCCGTACAGATGGGCAAAACCTTCCTTGGTAAAGACAATCGAATCACTTGCCTCGTAGATTACCGGGGCATCCAAGGGTTGCTTGTCTGTACTGTCCGCTGCCAATGAATCGGCCATAATGCTGTCTGCCGCCAACGAGTCGAGCAGCAACGAATCTGATTGTAAAGAATCTGTACGAAGTTCTGTTCCGTTCTTCCTTGCCCGTTTCCCTTTGACACGCTGAGCCTCAGCATATAACGAGAAAAAACAGCTCACGAAAAACAGAAACAGAAACGAGTATGTAGTTTTCTTAAACGACGTCATTCACTCTTTTTTTACGCAATGCGGTGCAAAAGTAAGCATTATCCTGTAAATAAACACAGAAGCGTCCGTTTTTAATGTATTTTTAAGACTATAAAAAAAGCTCGCACCACCGGTCAAACCGTATCGCTCCTTCTTCGCCATGCTTCGCCACACTCTTGCGTGCCTTGTCGACGCTTTTTTCCTTATCCAGCTTGGTCTTGGAGTAAAACTTGTCGGCAAAACAGATAATCTGCTCCTCCAGACTGACAGGAAGCATGTCGCGATGGGGCAAAGGCAAGTTGCGCTCGATGATATTCCGCAACGAAAGCCCGGCACCTGTATGGCGTTCGCATACCAAGGCATGACGCGGAAAGCCTTCCTTCCGCACCAGGTCGGCTCCCAGATAGCCATGGCAAATATAGGGATACGTACCGAAGCATTGGATATCGGGCGCATCGGTCAGGAAGATGCCGATGTCGTGCAGCATGGCAGCTTCCGAGATAAAGGTCAGGTCAAGATGCAATTCGGGATGTTTCCTTGCCAGTTCCAGCGCCTTGTCCGTCACCGAACGGCTATGTACCAGCAGGATGTGTTTCAGCTCGTTTTCTTCGGGATAGAATTTATCAATCAATGTCAGTGGATTCATACGTTTATTTCATTATATTTGTGTCGTGCGAAATTACAAAAAATAATTTATCTGTGACATGAAATATCGGTTATTATTCCTGCTTTTCGCCGGCTGGCTGATAGGAACAGCCTCTGCCGGACTGCATGCGCAAATCCGTACCGGAGCCGAACGGACCGAGCTGTATATACCTTTATTGGAAGGGAAACGTGTATCGCTGGTCGTGAACCAGACCTCTCTCATCGGGCGCACACACCTGCTCGACTCGCTTCTTGCCCGAGGCATACAAGTAGTGCGGCTTTTCGCTCCCGAACACGGACTGCGCGGGGAAGCGGATGCCGGCGCAACCGTCAAGGACGGAAAAGACATCCGTACAGGTATTCCCATCCTCTCTCTTTATGGGAAAAACAAGAAGCCTCAACCCGAGCAGTTGCAAGGAACAGACTTCGTTGTATTCGACATCCAGGATGTAGGCGCACGGTTTTACACATATATCAGCACTTTATATTACGTGATGCAGGCTTGTGCCGAAAACGGGAAAACACTGCTTGTGCTCGACCGCCCGAATCCATGCGACTACGTAGACGGACCGGTATTGGAACCTGAATTCCGTAGTTTTGTCGGGATGCTACCTGTTCCGGTCTTGCACGGATGCACCGTAGGAGAAATCGCCCGAATGATTAACGGCGAAGGATGGCTGGGCAAGGGATTGCATTGCCAATTGGAAGTGATTCCGACAGAAGGCTGGAGGCACGGACAACCGTATTCACTTCCCGTCAAGCCCTCTCCTAACCTGCCCAACGACCAAGCCATCGCGCTTTACGCCTCGCTCTGCCCTTTCGAAGGAACATCCATCAGTGTGGGACGCGGCACTCCATTCCCGTTTCAAGTCATCGGAAGCCCTGACCTCAAAGTGTATTCATTCCGCTTCATGCCCCGTCCGCTGAAAGGTTCAGACATGAACCCACTGCACAAAAACACTTATTGTTACGGTCTGAACCTGCAACAGGCAGAAGTTCCCCACGGCTTTACCCTGAAATACATCCTTCAGTTCTACCGGCAATATACCGACAATCCGCAAGCCTTCTTCACCCGTCCCCGCTGGTTCGACCTGCTGATGGGAACAGACAGCGTAAGACTATCTATTATAAAAGGAAAGACCGAAGCCGAGATACGGACTACATGGGAACCGGCACTCCGGCAATACAAAACCATAAGAGGAAAATACCTTATCTATTAGAGAATTATCTCAATAATCAGCGGTCATTCCCCAACTCTAAAGATACACGCAACAATCCTGCAACAAAATTGTGTTTGTGATGATGCATCACATGCAAAGCCGGCTGCACGGAAAGCCAGGAAGTGAGGTGACAATGAATCGTGCATTCGATATCCGTCTCATCGCCTTCGGCAAAATGCATGTGATTGCACACGATGCCTGCCGTCATATCGTTGCGGGCTATGCGGTTCATTACCAGTCCGCCACCCCAATATCCCTTGCAAGCTACATCGCACCTTGTCATTGCTGCACCTTGTCCCAAAAGAATCAGTTGCGATTTGCCGAACATCGCCAAAGGCTGTTCCAACAATCCCCAAAAGCCCGTTTCCCGTTCGAGTACGCTCCCGTCATCGGAAGAAGGAGTCTTGCCATGCACATAGCCCAATGTATAGCTGGCAGCCTGCTCGCCTTTTGTAGGAATTTCGTATGAAACACAGCCGATAGAGAACACACCGTCGCTCGAAGGGCAGAAACGGAACTGACGGTTGAAGTCATCGCTTGCCACCCCGTTGTACACACTTGCCTTCAGCGTAAGCCCGTCTATCGGAAGATATTCCAGATGGATACCCATAGCTCCCAACGGAAATGTAGCCAACGGATAGTTCAACGAAAGAATGGGATAATCGGCATCAGCAGCCCCGGTAAAAAGCCCCGTTGCCGGCGTCGTGAAATAATCGGCATCCACATTGCGCAGACCTGCCGATACAAAAAAGCGTTCGCCGAAAGACTGGCGTAGCGAAGCTTGCATCAAACGGAAAGGTTTATTCTCGTCGGCATAGATATTCGACAAACCGAGGTTATCATCATCTACCGCGCCCCCTGTCTGCCAGGTGGCTATCGCCATGCCTTCGAAAGCGGCGCCTTTCCACAATCCTACTTCTACACCTGCCTCCAGGTAATTGATCCATGAGGTTTTTCCATTTGTCATGTTCCATTGCCCCTCGGTCATTGCCGTCAAGTTCCACCCTACACGGGGAGCTTGCGTTTGGGACATGGCTGAAGCTCCGCATAAGCAAGCGGCCAGCCCCACTAAAATCCGGTACATATTTTTAAGCTTTTGTTTTTACTTGCGAGGCAAAGATAATGAATTTATTCGTAATTTTGCAACACCATGATTGATCAAGCCACCATAGACAAGATAATGGACGCCGCACAGATTGTAGATGTGGTATCCGAATTTGTGACTCTCCGACGCCGGGGAGTGAACTACATCGGGTTGTGCCCTTTCCACAATGAAAAGACTCCTTCGTTCAGCGTATCCCCCAGCAAAGGCGTATGCAAGTGCTTCAGCTGCGGGAAGGGAGGCAACGTCGTACACTTCATCATGGAACACGAACAGCTTTCCTACTACGAAGCCTTGAAGTGGCTGGCAAAGAAATACAACATCGAAATCAAGGAACGCGAGCTGACCGATGAAGAGAAACAGGCACACAGCCTGCGCGAAAGCCTGTTTGTAGTCAACCAGTTCGCTTCCGAATATTTCCAGGACACCTTATATAATAATATAGACGGGCAACGTATTGGCATGACTTACCTGCGCGGACGCGGATTCCGCGACGACATCATCAAGAAATTCCAATTGGGGTACAGCACCGACAACCGCGACGCACTGGCACGGGCAGCTATCCAAAAAGGATACAAAGAAGAATTTCTGGTAAAGACCGGACTGTGTTACCGCAAAGAAGACGGCACCTTGCGCGACCGGTTCTGGGGACGTGTCATCTTTCCCGTGCATACCATTTCGGGCAAAGTGGTAGCTTTCGGCGGACGAGTGCTCAGCGCTGCTACCAAAAACGTGCAGATGAAATACGTCAACTCGCCCGAATCGGAAATCTACCACAAAAGCAAAGAGCTGTATGGCATCTTCTTTGCCAAGCAGGCCATCGTGCGGCAAGACCGTTGTTTTCTGGTAGAAGGATATACCGATGTGATTTCCATGCATCAAAGCGGCATCGAGAATGTGGTAGCCTCATCGGGAACTGCACTTACCTCCGACCAAATCCGCCTGATTCATCGCTTTACAAACAATATCACCGTGCTCTACGACGGTGACGGAGCCGGAATCAAAGCCAGCATCCGAGGCATCGACATGCTGCTGGAAGAAGGCATGAATGTCAAAGTCTGCCTGCTGCCCGACGGTGATGACCCCGACAGCTTTGCTCGCAAACACAACGCAACCGATTATCAAGCCTACATCAACGACCATGAAGTAGACTTCATCCGCTTCAAGACCAATCTGCTGATGGAAGAGGCAGGCAAAGACCCGATTAAACGCGCGTCGCTGATTTCGAGTATCGTAAAAAGCATTTCGGTCATTCCGGACGCCATCGTTCGCTCGGTCTACATCCGTGAATGCAGCCAGTTGCTGCAGATGGAAGAAAAAGTGCTGATAGAGGCTACAGCCAAACTGATAGAACAAGCCCGCGAGACAAAGTTCAAGGAACAACAACGAAAAAAAGAACGCGAACAACGGTTGGCTGCCAATCCTTCCACTCCGGCATCTGCACCCGTACCGGAAGTGACGGCAAGTGAAATGCCTGTATCCGATACCGCCCCTCTTCCGGACAACGAACCAATGCCCCCCACCCCTGCACAGGAAGATACGTACAATTCGTACATCCCCGCAGAAGGAAACGAACAAAAGGTTTTCTACGCCAAAGAGGAAGACCTGGTACGGATGCTTATCCGCTACGGCGAGAAAGTGATGTGCTACATCGAGAACGAAAACGGGGAAGAAGCGCCGCTAACGGTCATCGAATACATAGCGGCAGGACTGAAGGAAGACGAATTGCAATTCCACGCTCCCTTGCACCGGCTGATTCTGCAAGAATGTGAAGCACATGTACACGACCCGAACTTCATTGCCGAAAGACATTTCATTGCACATCCCGACCCGGCAGTCAGCAAACTGGCGGCAGACTTGGCAAGCGACCGTTACCAACTGAGCAAATACCATTCGAAAGGACAGAAAATCGTAACAGATGAAGAACGCCTGTACGAACTCATTCCCCGTTTGCTGCTCGACTTCAAGCTTTCGATTGTAGAGGAAGAGATGAAACACACCTTACAGGCACTGACCGACCCTGCCGTTGCCAACAATCCGGAACGCTGCATGGAGATAATGAAACATTACAAGGAATTACATGAGACACAGAGCCTCATGGCACAGCGGGCAGGCGACCGTGTAGTGCTGAAACTGTAAAGACATACAGTCGCAGCCAGGAACAGAGATGTATCAGGAAATCACCGCCCAGTTCACATTCTTGTTCCGGAGTTCTTTCAGTTGCTGCCATACCACAGCATTCTCAGGACGTATGCCTTGCGGGTCCGCTTCAAGCAAATGCGCTGCCACCTCGCGTACATATTGTAAGAGCTGTCCGTCGCGGGCAATATCGGCTATTTTCAAGTCGAATGCCACACCGCTTTGCTGAGTGCCTTCCAGGTCACCCGGTCCCCGAAGCTTCAGGTCGGCTTCGGCTATCTCGAAGCCATCGTTGGTATCTACCATTATCTGAATACGCTTCCGGGTATCTTCGCTCAGCTTATAGCCTGTTACGAGAATGCAATACGACTGGTCGGCACCACGTCCCACCCTTCCCCTTAACTGGTGAAGCTGCGACAAGCCGAAGCGTTCGGCATTCTCTATGACCATTACCGAAGCGTTGGGCACATTCACTCCGACTTCAATCACGGTAGTAGCCACCAAGATTTGGGTTTCTTTCTCGATAAAGCGTTGCATCTCCGCATCTTTCTCGGCAGGTTTCATCTTGCCGTGCACTTTACTCACCTTGTATTCGGGAAAAGCCTCGCAAATATGCTGGTATCCGTCTTCCAGGTTCTTGATATCCATCTTCTCGCTTTCTTGAATCAACGGGTAAACGATGTAAGCCTGCCTGCCCTCCTGCAACTGCTTGCGGATAAAAGCATACATCGAAGGCCGCCGGTTATCAAACTGATGAATGGTCTGGATAGGTTTACGCCCCGGAGGAAGCTCATCGATGACAGATACATCGAGGTCGCCATAAAGCGTCATGGCTAAGGTACGCGGAATAGGCGTAGCGGTCATGACCAGTACATGAGGCGGAGTCACGCTCTTCCCCCATAGCTTGGCACGCTGCGCCACACCGAAACGATGTTGCTCGTCGATAACTACTAAACCCAGCGAAGCGAAACTTACCGTATCTTCTATCACGGCATGCGTGCCTATCAATATCTGTACCTCGCCCGTTACCAAATCGCGCAAAATGGCTTCGCGCCGTTTCCCTTTCACATTTCCGGTAAGCAATTCCACACGTACCGCCATTCCGGAAAGGAAACGGGTAATGGTTTCATAGTGCTGGTTGGCAAGGATTTCGGTGGGTGCCATCATACATGCCTGATAGCCGTTGTCCAGCGCTATGAGCATGACCATCAGTGCCACCAGGGTCTTTCCGCTCCCCACGTCGCCTTGAAGCAGACGGTTCATCTGCCTGCCGTTCTTCATATCACGGCGCATCTCCTTGATGACCCGCTTTTGCGCACCGGTCAACTGGAAAGGAAGATTCCGGGTATAAAACGTATTGAAAATATCTCCTACCTTGCCAAACACCAGCCCCTTGAACTTGTTGCGCCGTTCTTGAGTATAACGCAGGATGTTCAGCTGTACATAGAAAAGCTCTTCGAACTTCAACCGGTACTGGGCACGGCGTAACAAGTCGGGATTCTGCGGGAAATGAATATTGTACAAAGCATCTTTCAAGGGCATCAGCCGATGTTGCTCAATCAATTGGGAACTTAAAGTCTCTTCGATAGTTTCGCGCTGAAGCACCGCAAACAGATTCTTCATCAGCTTTTCCATCGCGTGCGAATTTAGGCTGCTCCGCTTCATCCGTTCCGTCGTATTATAATAAGGCTGAAGCCCCATCGTGGATAAAGTCAGCTCGTCAGCAGGGTCGATGTCGGGATGAGCGATGTTGATACGTCCGTTGAACACGGTCGGCTTGCCGAACACGATGTAAGGCTCGTGCGCCTTATACTTCCCTTCAACGTATTTCAATCCCTGAAACCACACGAGGTCTACGACACCCGTACCGTCGGAGAAATGTCCTACAAGGCGGCGTTGCCTGCCTTCGCCGAATGTTTCAAAGCTCAACACCTGTCCGCGCAACTGAATGTAAGGCATATTTCCGTCTATCTCATGGATGTAATACAACCGGCTACGGTCTACATACTTGTAAGGGAAATAATACAACAAGTCCTTGAAGGAAGAGATATTCAATTCCTTATTCAACAAGGCAGCCCGCTGGGGACCCACACCTTGCAAGAACTTTATGTCGCGCGTAGACAAATCGAGCATGCCTTTTCAACGAAAAAATTAATGTTCAATCAGATTCAAGCAAGAATTCTGCCAGCTTCAAGTCAAATGGTGTAGTCAACTTGATGTTCTCACGGTTTCCTTTCACCAGTTCCACCCGATGGCCCGATGCTTCCACTACCGAAGCGTCATCCGTAAAAAGAGAGGTGTATGGCTGGGAATAAGCTTGCCTCAACACCGAAGCAAGAAAGACCTGAGGAGTCTGCACCAACTTGTACCGGTCGCGCGGAACAGTCACGCTTTCTCCGTTCTCCGATAGCTGACGAACCGTCTCTACTACATCCGTCACCGGTATCACCGCCCCTTTCTGTGCTGCCATCCGGTAACATTCGGCTATCACTTCTTGTGCTACAAACGGGCGGACTCCATCGTGTACCCCGACCAGAGCTTCCCCGTCTTCCACCCATGCCAGTCCGTTCCTTACCGAATGGAAACGGGTCTCGCCTCCATCTGCTATACGATGCGGAAGCGTAAAGCCATACTCTTTACAAAGAGACTTCCAGTAGTCCTGTTGGTCTACTGGAAGCACTACAATCAGACGGATAGCTTTATCGTAGGCGTAAAAGGCTTCCAGCGTACGCATCAGTACCGGTTTGCCTTTGACCGGAAGAAACTGTTTGGGAATATCTCCCCCCATACGCAAACCTTTTCCGCCCGCGACAATCACTACATACTTTCTCATTCAGCGAAAAGCATTCCGTTTTTCACTTCAGTCACTTTCTCTGCACCGGCAAACTTCTCAAGAATAGCAAAGCCAAAAGCCGATGCGGCTGCCGGACCTTTACCTAAGATGAAGTTATCAGCTACCTGAACCATTGCTCCGGTATATTCAGCTCCCTCCAGGTATTTGTCGAAACCAGGATAGCAAGTGGCTTTCTTGCCTTTCAGCAATCCCCGTTTTCCATATACCATCGGAGCGGCACAGATAGCCGCAAGCGGTTTCTGAGCTTCGGCAAAGCTACGTATCAGCTTATCCAGTCCGGCATGCGCGTCCAGGTTGGTAGCTCCGGGCAGTCCGCCGGGCAACACAATCATCTCAATATCTTCCTCTTTCAGGTTCTCTATCAGGCAATCGGCTACTACGGGAACGCCGTGAGCGCCTTTCACCGTAGGTTCACCCATTACAGATACGGTTTTCACATCCAGACCGCCACGACGCAAAATATCGAGCGGGAAAAGAGCTTCCACTTCTTCGAAGCCTTCTGCTAAAAAAATACAAATCGATTTCATACGCTTATTTCAATTTAAAGTAATATGTTATAGTTCCTGATTGGTTGTTTACGCCATCCACTTGGTTGAACTGCGCCCGTCTTGCCGCTTCCTCTGCAGCACGCCTCAATGCCGGATTCACCGTATTGGTGCGTTTGTTTATTTGGGTACTGATGACTTTTCCTGCCGGATTGACAACTATCGTCACCACTACCCGGCCTTCATCCTGTACGTTATAAATCGGCAAGGGCAATCCTTCTGCCCCCAACGAACGTCCGTTCAAATCAAATACACCCGACGCTCCCACGCCCGAAGTCTTTCCCGTATTACTATTTCCCGTAGGACTTCCCTGCATGCCTTCGCCTTCTCCGCTGCCTGTGCTTCCCATCTTAGAACCCTTTCCGAATGCGCCTGCCACTTTACTGGCAGCAGCCTGTGCCGCGGCACGTTCGGCTTCGGCACGCTTTTCGGCTTCTGTTTTTTCTTTCGGTCGGGCAGGAGTCTCGGTTTCCTTATGCTGTACAGATGTCTGCTGCTCTTTCGCCGGTTCCTTCTTCCGCGGCTTCTCTTTTTCCACCACCAACGAAGGTTCATCGTTTTGGGTAATCAAAGGCTGCTCTTCTCCGACTTCGGGTTGCGAAGCTTCCGGTTCTGTCGCTTCGGGTTGTGACAACACATCCACTTCCGTCAGCATATAAGGGTCGGCATCGCCTTCTCCTGTTTCCATATTTCCCAACATCACAGGCACACCTCCTTCTTCCTGTTCAGGCGGAAGGACAAGCACATACAGGAACAGGAATATGACGACCGCAATATGTAACACCACGGTTCCTATAAGTCCGATTAACTTGCTTCGTTTCACGATTCTAATGCTTTATAGTTGACAAGGTGACCAGGTAACCAGGTGACTAGGTTTAAATAGTCCGATTGCTTCAGTATGCTAAAACCTTGTCAACTCGTCAACTTATAAACTAATAAACTTACAAACTCATCAACTAATTAACTTCTTTATCCGGCCGGCGGGTAGCGAGCACCATCTTATAGTGATTCTCGTTGGCTATGTTCAATACCCGTACGATTTCACGGTAAGGGATAGACTCGTCGGCATATAAAGCCACATACATCTCCGGCTCTCTGGCGGCACACTCCTGTAAGAAGGAAGGTACCTCGTCAATACTCAGCGGCATCTCGTCATCATTGCCGAACGCACCGTAGTAATTCAGGTTCTTGTCGATAATGACCCGCACCATCGGTTTGGCTGAGGTCTGCTCCGAGCCTTGGGGCAGCAAGACCTTGATGGCATTGGGCGACACCACCGTCGATGTTATCATAAAAAATATCAGCAACAGGAAGATGAGGTCGGTCATCGACGACATACTGAAGCTGGGCGATATTTTCTGTCTTCTTTTAAGCGCCATAAGCCTATGATTGTTTTTCGTTCGGTTCGTTCAATAAATCCATAAATGCCATCGTACGGGCTTCCATCTGGCTCACCACCTTGTCTACCCGGTACACCAGGTGATTGTAAGCGAACATGGCTGCAATACCTACTATCAAGCCGCCTACCGTGGTAATCATCGCCTCGTAGATACCGCTCGACAAAAGAGAGATATCAATGTTATTGCCTGCATTCGCCATATTCCAGAAGGCACGCACCATACCGGTCACCGTACCGAGAAATCCCAGCATCGGCGCACCGCTTGATACGGTAGCGATAATAGCCAGACCGTTTTCCAGCTTCGCTACCTCTATATTACCCGTACTCTCGATGGCTGCCTGCACATCGGCTACCGGACGTCCCATACGCGTGATGCCTTTCTCAATCATCCGTGCCGAAGGCGAGTTCACCATCCGGCAATAATTAATGGCAGACTTGATTTCACCGGTCTTGATATAATCGCGGATACGGTCCATAAACAAAGGGTCGTCCTTGCCTGCCTTATGAATGGCAAAACAACGTTCGAAGAAAACATAGAACGCGATGACCGACATAACTGCCAGCACAATCATAATCCAGCCGCCTTTGCACGCCATATCCCATAAATTCATCTCAGGTTCTCCCGATGCGACCGGAGTCAGCACCGGATTTGCTCCCGCCAACGTATCTGCAACGGTCTGCGCCGCTGCCAATAGTGTCATAGTTACCATAATGCTAATAGTTTTCAATTTATTTTTCTATCTTTGCGTCAACAAAATGCAAAGTTAGCAGAAAATATGAACAACCTGCCCTCTTTGCCGAATAAAGATTGATAAAAAGCTACAAGATATGCAACGGATTCTTAGATTCGCCCTTTTCGGGAATACATACCAAGAACACAAATCGGCGCATGTCACCCACTTGCTCAACATTTTACGGGACAGAAAGGCGGAGATATGCATCAGCAACGATTTTTATGATTTCCTGAAACAACATACGAAAGCCAACCTGAAAGGCTTGAAAGTATTCCAAGGCTATGATTTCGACGCCGACATGGTGCTCAGCATCGGCGGAGACGGCACTTTCCTCCGTGCGGCAAGCCGTGTAGGGAAGAAAGAGATACCCATTTTAGGCATCAACACCGGACGGTTAGGATTTCTTGCCGACGTGTCGCCCGACCAGATGGAAGAGGCTTTCGATGAAATATACGAAGGGAAATACCTCGCCGAGCCACGCCGGGTATTGCACCTCACTACCGAGAATTATGTTCTCAAAGGCTATCCTTTCGGTCTGAACGAGATAGCCGTGCTCAAGCAAGACAGCTCGTCGATGATTACCATCCACGCCTATGTCAACAACGAATTGCTCTGCACCTATCAGGCGGACGGACTGATTGTAGCCACTCCTACCGGTTCTACCGGCTATTCGCTCAGCGTAGGAGGACCTATCCTCGTGCCTCAAAGCGGTACCATCAGCCTGACTGCTGTAGCTCCGCACAGCCTGAACATACGTCCTATCGTGCTTCGCGACGAATGGGAAATCATGCTCGACATAGAGAGCCGGAACCATAACTTCCTTATCTCGGTAGACGGACGGAGTGAAACTTGCCGCGAAGGTACCCGCCTGCGCATTACCCGTGCCGATTATTTCGTCCGCATCGTCAAGCGTTGCCATCATTCTTTCTTCAATACGCTGCGCGAAAAGATGATGTGGGGAGTAGATAACCGACTGAGGTACTAGATAGTTGACAAGGTATCAGGTGACAAGTTGACAAGGTTTTTCTTTTAGGGAACCAGGAACTAGGCACTAGGTGACTAGGTTTTAGATAGTTCAGCAAAACTATTGGCTTAACTCCTTAACTTCTTTAACTCCTTAACTCCTAAAAAGAAAAGCTATTGGCTTTAACTTCTCTAACTTCTAATATCGTCAAATAGCCCGCTATCCTCCTCGTAAAAACAGAAAAACATTCTCAAAATAATACCGAACAAAATTTAAACAGGCTCTTGCGAAAGTTAACTAATAAACGATTCCGATTTTAGGGTAATATCCGCAAGTTTATTATCTTTGTCCGTATAATAAAAACAGATTTACTATGACTCGTGAAGATTTACCCGACAGATATGTCAACCCGTATACCGACTTCGGCTTCAAGATGCTTTTCGGTACGGAAATGAACAAAGAATTGCTTATCAGTTTTGTCAACAGCCTGTTCAACGGCAAGGAAGTGATTAAAGACCTGACTTACTTGAACACCGAACACCTGGGCACTTCGGAGAAAGACCGCCGTGCCGTGTTCGATGTGTATTGCGAGAACGAGAAAGGCGAGAAGATTCTGATAGAGATGCAGAAAGCCGAGCAGATGTACTTTAAGGACCGCAGCGTGTATTACTCCACGTTCCCCATCCGTGAGCAAGGCAAGAAAGGCGACTGGAATTACGGTCTGAAGGCAGTCTACGTTATCGGTATCCTGAACTTCACGATGGACGATGACAGTTCGGACTTTTATCATCACGAAGTGAAGCTCGTGGACCTGATGACGAACAAGGTGTTCTACGACAAGCTGATTTTCGTTTATCTGGAAGTACCTAAGTTCAACAAGAAGGAGGATGAATTGAACGGTATGTTCGACAAATGGATGTTCGTCCTACGCAACCTATCCCGCTTGATGGAGCGTCCGGCAGCCCTGCAGGAGAGGGTTTTCGCCAAGCTGTTCGCCGCGGCTGAGATTGCCAAGTTCACCAAAAAGCAATACGACGAATACGAAGACAGCCTGAAGGTTTACCGTGACTGGAAGAACGTGCTTGAAACGGCAGAGATGAAAGCTGTAGCCAAAGGCAAAGCAGAAGGTATGGCAGAAGGAATGGCGAAAGGCATGGCACAAGGCAGGGCTGAAGGAATGGCTCAAGGCAGAGCGGAAGGTAAAGCTGAAGGAATAGCTGAAGGTTTGGAGAAAGGAAAACTGGAAGAGAAGATTGGGAACGCACGCAGACTGAAGGAGCTGGGCGTTCCGGCGAATATCATTCGGCAAGCCACCGGACTGACGGAAGAAGAGATAAACAGTTTGTAACTGACAGGAAACGGATGCTTGTGTCATCGTGAAGAACCGGAAAGGACAACTTCTCGCGAGGCTGTCCTTTTTTGATTATAATCCAATATTGAAGAGAGAATTTTGTCTTACATACGGCGCTTCTGGCTTTCTCCGGCACCGGTACCTTTGTACTTGCTCTTGGTGGCGTTGAACTTGTAGCGGACGGTTACAGAAAACTCCTGTCTGTCCCAAACGTTTTTCTGATAAAGATAATAATCACCACTATACAGGCTATATCCTATCTTGTATGTATTGAAAAGGTCGTTTCCCCTCAATTCCACACTTAACGCATCTTTCAGGAAACTTTTCCTGACAGACAGATTTACGTATCCGTAAGGTTTTTCAGTATAAATATTCTGCGATGCACCTGCACTCTGAATATAAGAATCAAGACCTATCATAAAACCAAGAGGCAATTCCCATGTATTATTGAAAGAGGCTGTAAATATAGGATTGTTCAATGTCTTCGATTTCTTAAAATAATCGACAGTCAGCCACTGCTTCTGCATACCTACACTCAACATAGGCGACCAACAGCCGATTTTAGGCGTAGCAGACAGAAAGGCGGTAAACATAGGAATGGATTTATCCCAATTGCGGTTGCTCAACATGGTCAGTGAAGCATCTTCATTCACCAGTTCGCCCCAAAACAAAATCCAGTCCTTTGTCTGTGAATACGACAAGGACATCTGCAAGAATCTCCATGCGCCTGATAATGTCAAGTCATGTATGATTGTCGGACGAAGGGTAGGATTTCCTTTTTGAAGGGTAAAACGGTCTGAATAAAATACATTGTTACTCAGTTCGCTATACGACGGTCTTTGTGTCTTTGCCGTATAGCTCAACTGTGCCTGTACAGGCCCTAAGCGCGTTGAAAACGATACGTTCGGGAAAAAGTTATCAAATGTACGGCTCTGCTCGTCAATATGCCTGTCATCTTCGTAATAGTCAAATTTGACATGCTCATACCTAAGTCCAAGTGCCCAGTCACCCCATGGGAAACTGCGGTTGTATTCCGCATAGCCTGTTGCGTTGATTTCCTTTATTTTACTGTAAGAAGAGGGCACATAGTTTTCCTCATTAAAATAATCATCGTTCCTGTGAGTATAGGTTACTTCACTTCCCACTGCAAAAGTCCCTCCACCTAAAGGGAATGACAAAGTCAGCTTTCCCGCAGCAAGACGGTTTTTCACGCTGTTGACAGAATGGACATCACGGTTCTCAGAGGTCTGGCTGACTTCATGGGAAAAAGCATAATAACGGTTTCCGTTTTGCAGATAATCTACATCGAAATCAATATTTACCTTACCGACCTGACCACTATAGTACGCGTTTACTTCATGTCCAAGGTCATGGTCCCGGTGTTCTTCTCCAATAACTTTTATATTGTCATAAAAGACATCATCCACTGTTATATTTGTTTCCTTGGATAGTGGATTCTCTTCTTTCAGGTCCTTTCCGGTCTTATATTGGGCACCGAAAGTATGGTTCCCGTTGATCTGATAATTAAATCCGATGGTTCCATTAAGGTTTTCTGTAAGGACATTCCAATGGTTTACCATGTGGTGGTTCCAGGTCTTTGTTCCTTCCTCCTTCAATATCATGGTGGCTTCTTGCCAACTATCCATCCGGTTGTAATTGACGGAACCGAAAACATCGAGATTATTATGTCGGTAATTGAAATTAGCCTGCTCTATCAAATCCGTGTTATCCGACTGATAATAGCTGGAGCGAAGGTTGAAACCGAAGCCGTCACCCTGACGCTTGACCGTTTGAATACGGACAACAGCTTTTACATTAGCCTGCTCTATCAAATCCGTGTTATCCGACTGATAATAGCTGGAGCGAAGGTTGAAACCGAAGCCGTCACCCTGACGCTTGACCGTTTGAATACGGACAACAGCTTTTACGGTGGCATCGTATCTTGAACCCGGATTGCGTATAACCTCCACGTTCTTGATTTCATCGGAGTTCAGTTGTTCCAATTCAGACAAATCGTGCAGTTTCCTGCCGTTGATGTATATGAGGGGAGTTCCTTTGCCGAATACCTCAAGCGCATCTTGTTTTTGGGTAATGCCGGGTATTTTAGTCAGTACATCATTGGCTGAACCCACCTTGCTTAATACAGTGTTTTCGACACCGGTAACCATCGCATCCCCTTTCATGCGCGTCACAGGCAAGTTTGCTTTCACCACCACTTCTCCCAGCATTTGTGCGTCGGGCAGAAGTTGTAAGGTACCCAGCTCCGCTTGCTCCACCTTATTATATAGGGTGACATAGCCGACGGAAGATACCCGGAGCAACAGATTGGGTTGCTCGGCTTGCAGGGCAAATGTTCCGTCTTCACCGCTGATTGTTCCCGTGACAAAAGTAGAATCGGGAAGGGACAGCAACACTACATTGGCGTAGGGTAAGGGTTGGCTGTTCTCGTCAATCAGTTTTCCATTGATGGTTTGTGCTGATACTTCTAATGAGGAAAAAGTACACACCAACATAAATAAAAATAAAGTCCCAATACTTTTCATTTTTATAGTTTTAATTGTTTTACATACGGTTGCTTGTGCATCGCTTGATTGTAAATGTTATAATCTTCTTTTGGCTTCCGTGCCGGAAGTCTTTCGTTCTTGTGTGCCGTTCACTTTCTTGTTCCCAAAAGTATAATTGAAGCGGAGGCCTATGCCGACGGGTTCGCCTTTAATCAGGCTGATGCGTTGTATGTTGTCTGTCTCGTATTTATTCCGCCATCGGGTTGTCATCTTCCCGTCATACCTGTATAGGTTGCAGAAACCATACAGAGACAACTGGCACGACTTGAAGCGTTTCTTCAATTGTCCGTACAGGTAGAGTTTTTCCGGCGTTTCGGTATAGAAAGAAATGTCCTTGGTGTTGTATGACACGTTGATGTCAAAAGAGAGCTTATGCTTTTCCGAAAGGGTGAAGTTATTGTTCAAATCCACCTGAAAGACTCCGTTGTGATAGCCTCCGGCATGCACGCCCTCATATTCGATTGCACTCATGCGTTGCCACAAATAGGAGACGGTTATATTCAAGTCGGCGTAGTTTTTCAGGTAAGAAGTATTGGTGTTCAATGCCAGCAGGGCATACTCGAAAATTCCGGCGTTCACGGGCGTGGTCACTTGCATGTCATCGTCCGTGGCAAAGGTCAGTTCGTAGATTTGGTTCTTCACACGCTGGTAGGTAGCCTGAAAGATGTACCGCTTGAAAAACTGGTACTGAAAGGTTTGCCCGTACATGATTTCCGGTTTCAGTTTCGCATTGCCGGTGGTATAGCTTGTTGCGGATGTATAAACCTTGAACGGATTGAACAGAGAAAACACCGGCCGCTCCATCCGGTTGGAAAAGATGTAGGAGAACACATGGTCGGGCGACAGGTGGTAAGTGATGTAGAGGTTGGGCAGCACTCTGACAAAATCAGTCTCGGTTTTCTCTCCCAGCGTATATTGCCGGGTGGTATAGTCGGTGTACTCCAACCGGCTGCCCAAGCGGGTGGAAAAGCGGGAGTTCCATTCCCTTTTCCAACTGACAAAAAAGGCGGATGTCCATTCTTGCAATGCAAAGTGGTTGCTCTGTTCCTCATCGTTCACATAGCCTTCGTCCGTGCCCTGCATAAAAGTGTCTTTATTGTCAATCTTAGAGTAATAGCTGTCCACGCCTGCTGTCCATTGGTTTTTCTCCACGTTTTGCCCATATTCTATTTTGCCCGACCATACATGGCTGTTTTGAGGCACGTTCTCCTGATAATAATTGTAAGGTGAAAGATATTGCAGGTCATCGTCCAGATTGTCCATGCGGTTCCATACGAACTGTTTGTTCCGGCTATGGGTGTAATCGAAATCGATATTCAACACTTGTCCCGGTTGGTTGAAGCGGCGTTGATAGAACAAGTTGATGCCCGCGTCTGTCCTGTCGCGTTCCAAGTCATTGTCATGCCGCACGTTCAATGTCTCTTCTTTGTCAGCACCTGCCTGTTTCAGCCTTCCTTTGTCCGTCCAGTCCAGTTTGGAATAAGAGAAATTGATGTTGCCTCCCAGCTCGTCCTTGTCCGAGAGTTGGTATTCCCAGTCGATGGCTCCGTTCGCACGCCGGGTAAATCCTGTTATTTTGCTTTCCTGCCATGTCGTGACGGCACTTTCTTTCAGGAAACTTTCCGTTTCGCCCTTCTTCCAGTCGCTTTGATTGGCAAAGCCTGCCGTGCCATTCAGGGTCAGTCTGTTTTTATGGTATGTCAAGTTCAAGTTGCCACGCTCTTTCATATAGTGCGTCCGCCAGACCTGTGCGGACAAGGAACCTTGCAATCCTTCATCTTCCTTTTGCTTCAATTGAATGTTGATGATACCGAAGTTCCCTTCTCCCCGGAACGAACTGTTGGGGGAATGGATTACTTCTATGCTTTTTATCTGGTCGGCGGGTAACCCTTTCAAATAATCATTCACCGCATCGGGAGCCAGCTTCTTTTCCCTTCCGTTCACATAAATCTTCGTTTCGCTCTTGCCTATAATGGAAAAGTGCTCTCCGTCCGAGGCTATGAAAGAGACATACTTGAAGGCTTCCAGTGCATTATCGTTGTTGAAAGGATTGGTGTCCATGTTATACACCAGCCTGTCGTTTTCCACTTTGGTACGTTGTCTTACCCCCTTCACTACCACTTCATCCAGACTGAAGTTGCCGTCTTTTTCAAGTGTAATCCGCATACGACTTGTTTGCAGCGGAAAAGGAAGAAATACAGGCTTATATCCCAAACGGCTAATAAACAGTTGATTTGCACGTTCATCAGGGTTTCCCATAAAGAATTTTCCCAAACTGTCCGAATAAGCAACATGGTATGCCGTTGCATGATTCAAAGAATCTTTGAGAACAACGACTGCATCGGCTATGGGAAAACCGTCCGTAGTATAAATCTCTCCAATTAGTTTAGATTGAGCCTGTGCTAAATTTGTAAATACCCATCCAAGTACTATTACAGAAAATAAGCGTTTAATATCCATAATCATTTCCTTAATTTCATATTGAATCTAAATAGATTGTGTAAATATATATTTTTGCAAATATATATACTTACAGCCACACGACTCTCAAACTAGTTTGAGAGTTGCAGGCAGAATTATATTCCATCTTTTTCAGAGGGATAACAGCCAAGCATGACCATACGACTCATATTTCGATTATATGTTAATTTTTGGAATGCGAAGTACGGGATAATAAATAAAAAAGGTCTTGAAATATTTCAAGACCTTTCTCTCTAAATGTTAAAAGATACGGTTACTTTCTCAATTTCCTGCGTATGTGGCTGACAGTTTCGGGAGTAACGCCCAAGAATGAAGCAATGTTTTTCAAAGGAACTGCTTCTTTCAAGTCGGGACAACGCTCCATCAGTCTTTTGTATCGTATTTCAGGGCTGCAATACGAATCGAGTAGTCGTCCGTATACCATTTCATATAGATTTTCGGCTACATGTCTTCCGAATCGTTGGGTTTCCATATTTGTTTCCCAACATGCAATAAGATCATGGTGTGATATTTCATAAACGGTGCAATCGGTTATAGCTTGAATGCTTACCAATGACAAACTGCCTTTTATGAGTGAGGAATAGTCACACACATATTCATTTGTAAAAGAATACCCAACAATGTGCTCTTCTCCCTCTTCGTCAATGTGGGTATATTGAAAGGTACCATCTTCCACCCATCCCGCAAAACGTTTTCTCTCGTGCTGGCGAATAAAAAAATCTCCTTTACGATAAGTATGCAGTTTTCCTTTCCTTTCACATAAATCTTTAATAAAAGAATAGTCTAAGTTATTGAGGTATGTGTTGAACTCGTTCATCCGATAAAATCATTTGTTTTCAAAAGTAATTTCCTTACGGATACGGCTGAGATAGGTTGGTGTAATATTCAAATAAGAGGCAACTTCTGCAATCGTAATATTTTGAAGAATATCAGGACATCTTTTCAATAAAGCGATATAGCGTTCCTTGGGTGATAAACGGTGTATATCCAAATATTGTTTATAAACATGATGGAACAGTAAATCTGAAAGCTGCTGATGTAGCTCTCTGTCTTCATTGAATACTTTATTAAGTACTTCACAGTCACATACTAGAACCTCCACGTTTGTTGCGGCAACAATACCGGTCATACAAGGTGTTTTGTGTGTGGTACTTAAATACTCACCGACAAACGCTCCCGGGAGTGCCAAACTGGTTATATGTTCGTTTCCCTTTGAATCTGTTACGACATATTTAAAATATCCCTCTCGCACGATTCCCATATACCGTATAACATCTCCCTGTCGCACAAAGGATTCTCCCTTTTTGTAATGGCATAGTTTACCGTTCTTGGCACAAATTTCTTGCCAGAATTCCATGTCTAATTTATCAATGAAAGAATTAAAATTGCCCATTCGTCAATATTATAATTACGTGCAAAGTTAGATATTATTATTCAATAAACATAGCAGACAATTAATGGGAGAGGAAATAATTAAATTAAGAATTAAGAATGAAGAATCTGTTGGCGTTTTCTTTCACCACAGATTTTCTCTGTGTTTTTGTGTTCAATAAAAACTCACCTATTCCCCGAACACATACCGGTAATACTGCTCTTTGGAACGACAATCTTTCAGCATCTCTATACCTTCCGGCAATGTTTCATACACCCCGTTATACAAATTCAACTCATAGCGCAGGAGCGTAAAGTCGTTATACAACAAAGAAAGATTCAAGGATTTCATCAGACGCAATACAGCATATTGGGTTGTGTCGGCTTTTGTCTCCATGGCCTCCTGCAGTTGCATTCCATATATCGAGTCCGCTTTCAGGAAATCATGACGCGCCGTATCGTGCCATCCTGCCCTATCCTCCAGCATGGCTTTCAGGTTCCACATATCTGCAGCCATCGAATCGGGCACATTCGCTCCCATTGTACGCAAGAGCTGTAGCATTTCATCCAGCTTCCAGCTACGTATCAGGTAAACATATTTCGTCAGATAAGCCTTCTTCAACGACGGACACATCAGTAGCGCATCGTCCAGTTTCTGTCTGACCAATGAATCATACCGACACATCACTGGCTCTTCCCGATTGACAGGATGAAGCCAAAAGGCAGAATCTGCACGCATCAGACTGTCTGCCTCTCTCAGCAAACGTTCTGCCATCTCCTGCCGAGGCAACTCAACCGGCTTTTTACGTCCACATGCCAAAATGGAAAATAGCATAAACAAAACTAACCAATTACGAAATCCTTTCATATAATCTTTGTTTTCTAAAACAAATGTAAGTAAAAACACCTACCTTTGCAACGAAAAGACAAAAAAATATCAAACGACAAGATGATACGTAAAGTTACTCTGGAAGATACCCGTGCCATTGCCGGCATTTACAACCATTACATCGAGCATACTACCGCCACCTTCGAGCTGGAACCGGTCAGCGAAGAAGAAATGCGCCGGCGCATTCTCTCCATTTCTGCCCGTTATCCTTATTTCGTAGAAGAAACCGACGGTCGGATTACAGGCTACTGCTATGCACATACGTGGAAAGAGAAAGCCGCTTACAACCGCACGTTGGAATCTACCGTCTATGTAGCCCCCGGCGAAGAACGAAAGGGCATCGGCACACGCCTGATGAACCGACTCATCACCGCTTCCCGCGAAGCCGGCATCCATTCGCTCATTGCCTGCATCACCGCAGACAACCGTCCCAGTATCCTGATGCACGAACGGTTGGGCTTCGTACAGGTTTCCCATTTCAAAGAAGCCGGATTCAAGTTCGGCAAATGGCTGGGGATAGTCGACCTTCAGTTACTGCTTACAGCTCTCTAAAAAACGAACAGGCAGAAGCAAGCGTTCGTCACTCGCAAAAACAGTTTGAAATAGTTGTCCGTTTAAACAGATTGGTTTACCTTTGGAATATATTTTGAGAAAGATTTACCAATTGAATTATGAAGACAACCGTCCGAACCGTTTTGACAGGTGCGCTTGCTCTCCTGTTTTATATAAGCAGCCCTTTTGCCGGATATGCCGGACAGGACACCCTTACCCATCGTCTCCCGATACATCACCAATTGGGATTCGATATCCGAACGGGGTACGTCATGCCTACAAAAGGCTTCTTCAAGGGGGAGAATGCGCACGGGAAAGCCATCAACACTTCCCTTTCGGCACATCTGAAATATGCCTTCCGGTTTCATCCGGATTCCTATTGGGGACAATTATACCCCTACGCTTACCAAGGCATCGGCGTGGCATACACTTCTTTCTTCAACGCTTCGGAACTGGGTAATCCCGTCAACGTATATGTATTCCAAGGTTCACAGATAGCCCGCCTGTCTCCTCGCCTGACACTGGACTACGAATGGAACTTCGGCGCCTCGTTCGGCTGGAAGAAATACAATGCGGAGAACAATCCGTATAACGATGTGGTAGGCTCGAAAATCAATGCTTACCTCAACATCGGGGTCTACCTGAACTGGCGACTTGCCTCACAATGGCATCTGACCGCAGGTATCGAAGCCACACACTATTCTAACGGAAACAGCAATTACCCCAACTCGGGAGTAAACACTGTAGGGGGACGCATCGGACTGATACGGACATTCGATGCCGGAGAGAAGAACAGGAAAAACGATAAGCCGGCTGACATCCGACCGAAAGGTTCTCCTTTCAGTTATGACCTTATTCTATATGGAGCCACAAGGCGCAGAGGCATCATCACACCTACCGAAAGATACCTGATACCCGGTTCGTTCGGAATAATCGGCTTGAACTTCAATCCGCTTTATCGAATAAACAAATACTTCCGTGCAGGCATTTCGCTGGACGCGCAATACGATGAAAGTGCGAACCTGAAAAACCATGTCGCAGAAACCGACCCGGTCAGCAATGAAAAAAGATTCTATCGCCCGCCTTTCCGCGAACAGTTTGCCGCAGGGCTTTCCCTGCGTGCCGAACTGACCATGCCTATCTTCAGCATCAACTTAGGTATCGGAAAGAACCTCTTTTATAAAGGAGAAGACACGGAAGGCTATTATCAGATTCTGGCCTTGAAAACCTTCATCACGCGTCGCGCCTTCCTGCACGTAGGCTACCAGCTCAGCAAATTCCGTGACCCGAACAACCTGATGCTGGGATTGGGATACCGGTTTTAGGATAGTTGACAAGGTTTATTTTAGGTAACTAGTTGACCAGGTACTAGGAAACTAGGTTTTAAGAAACTTCCGTCATGCCGGATTTGCAATCCAATCACTTTTTATGAGCTTTCTTACGGTCTTCGATGATAGCGTCCTTATTCTCCAATGCCCACTCGATCAAAGCATTGAAATGAGGTATCAGGGAATGGGCACGAGGAGTCAACGCATATTCAACCCTCGGAGGAATTTCGGGATATACAGTACGGGTAACATAACCGTCATCTTCCAGTGTACGCAGGGTAACAGTCAGCATCTTCTGTGAAATATCAGGTATTTCACGCTGCAATTCCTTGAACCGCATGGTTTCCTTATCAGCCTTGTTCATCGTATAGATAATCAATAGCGACCATTTATCGCACAAACGTGCCAGAATATTCCTTATCGGACAATCGAGGAACATGGCATTTTCAATTGTTTTTCTATCCATAATACATTGGTATTCATAATCACTCTACAAAGGTAAGTAAATTCCCTTCAAAAAGCAATAAACTTTTTTTTAGAAAAAAAACTTCATAAATAAGTCTCTCATTTCCAACAATGGTTACCAAAACGTAAGTATCTGATGTTCAAGTTCCTACTTGCAGAATAAATATAGTTTTCCTACTTTTGCAACACAACGGAAACAAAGTTTCTTTTAGTAACTAATAATAAAACATGATGAGTATGAAAAATGTAGTCTTAATCGGAGCAAGCGGATTTGTCGGTTCCGCTATCTTGAACGAAGCATTGCGTCGCGGTCACAAAGTAACGGTCATCGCACCGCATCCTGAAAAAATCACGGTCAAGAATGAGAATCTTACAGTTGTAAAAGGAGATGCGACCCATCCTGATACACTGGCTGAAGTGGCAAAAGGCAAAGACGCTGTTATCAGTGCCTATAATCCCGGCTGGGGAAATCCACGCCAATACGAAGAAACACTGGAGAACTATCCGAAGATTGTAGAAGGCACCAAACGTGCAGGTGTACATCGGCTGCTTATCGTAGGCGGAGCCGGTACGCTGTTTGTAAAACCCGGCTTGCGCCTGGTCGATACAGGAAACCTGCCTGCAGAATGGTTACCCGGAGTAAAGTCGATGGGAGAATTCTACCTGAATTATCTGATGAAAGAAGACGGTGTAGACTGGGTATTCTTCTCTCCTGCCGGCAATCTGGGCAATATGGGACAAAACGGCCCGGGAAAACGTACAGGCAAATTCCGCCTTGGCAAAGATGATATGATTTTCGACGAGAACGGCGAAAGCTTCATCTCTGTAGAAGATTACGCATACGCCATGATTGACGAACTGGAACAAGAAAATCACCACAAAGAACGTTTCACTATCGGATACTGATGACAATACAAAAAAACAGGCAACAATGAAAAATATATTATTCGCATTAATCGGTATGCTGATTGCCACTACGGCGACAGCTCAGGAGAAAGGCAGTTTTAACGTATATGACTTCGGCAACTTCAAGCTTCATGCTTACTACACCCATGATGTAATGAGCGATGCAAGCTTCATCATCGAAGGTGAAGACGCACTTGTTACCCTCGAAGAACCGCTGTTTAAAGACAATGCAGCGGAATTCGACACATACGTTGCCCGACTGGGAAAACCTGTTGAACGACGCATTGCCGACTATCACCTTGGAGGTACGAGCAACGATACCTTGACAATGGTAAAAGGTATGCCCGATTTTACCAAAGGTGACATCTACGGTGGCATGATGAAGGGATTCGCCCAGCAATTCGGAGATGCCATTGTCTCCATGCCTGCCGGCGAAACCGTTGAAGTGGAATTAGGCAGTACACCGGTATATGCAGGCATACCCTTCTCTTTTGTTGCAGGTCCGTCAAACGACTTTCCTGCAGCAAGCATCCTCATCGGCGGCAAGGTGTTCTATTCACATTGGGCTCCTGCTAAAGCGCATGTCAATTCTCTTCAGATAGCTTCCCGTGCTGCTATTGATGACCAAATTGCCGCACTTGAAGAATCACTGCAAACCGGTGCCGAGCTATTCATCGGAAGCCACGGAGAAGCAGCCGGAGCAAATACGGTAAAATTCATGATTGAGTATCTGAAGACGATGAAGGAAACTGTACAGGAAAACCAAACGGCACAAGCTTTTACAGAGGCTATGAAAAAAGCCTATCCCGGACTTCCCGGAGAAGCCGGACTTGAAGAACTGGGCAAGGCTCTTTACAAATAACGAACAGATGCTTCGGGCAGTGTGGAATCAAAACCATGCTGCTCAAAGCATTCCTCACATTCAATTAAACACACAGATTACGATGACAGAAAAAGCATTCGAATTTTTAAGTCAGCATAAAGACGTGGCATTCGCTACAGTAGAGGGAAACAAACCTAAAATCAGGGTATTCCAAATCATGAAACAAGAAGGGCATACACTCTACTTCGCCACTGCTCCCCACAAAGAGGTTTACCGCCAATTGCAGGCAAATCCCTATATCGAATTATTGGCCATGGAGGGCAACCTGTCTGTCCGGATAAGCGGAAAAGCCTTATTCGATGTCCCCGACGAGACGGCTCAAGAGATTTATGAAAATAATCCGGTCTTACCCCGATTGTACAAAAGATATACCGATTTGGTCTATTTCCGCCTGCCGGTCAAAGCCGTAGATTATTTCGACTTGACCCCGACACCGCCCGTATTCGAACATAATGAGTATGAACAACAGGACTGACAATTTGCGGTACATACTCCGCACTTTACTTAATGAACGCGAAGAATATGCCGGATGGCAAATACCTGAAACCTTAGAAGAGCAACAACGCATGATGCGGGCTTTGCTGAATGTACGCCCTCCGCAACCTGTCAGCAAAGAGTTTCTGCAAGCACAAGATGCCGAACTGCAACAGCAACTTGAAGACAAAGGCGTTGTCTCCTTGTCTGACATTGCTCCGTGCAAGTCAAACGACAAACTCCGGATATGGCAAGGCGATATCACCCGCCTGCAAACAGACGCCATTGTCAATGCGGCAAACAGTGCACTGCTGGGATGTTTCGTGCCGTTGCATCGTTGTATAGACAATGCCATCCATTCAGCAGCCGGCGTACAACTGCGGTTGGAGTGCAACCGACTGATGCAAGCACAAGGGCATCCCGAACCTACCGGCAAAGCCCACATAACCCAAGGATATAACCTGCCTGCCCGTTATATCCTGCATACGGTTGGTCCGATAGTCAGAAACGGCAAGCCTACACCCCGGCAAGAACAGGAATTGGCAGCTTGCTATCAGTCCTGCCTTGCCTTGGCAGAGTCATACCGGCTGAATAGCGTCGCTTTCTGCTGCATTTCTACCGGTGAATTCGGTTTTCCGCAAAAGAGAGCAGCACAAATAGCTGTACAGACTGTAACCGACTATCTTGACACATCCACTTATATTCAGACTATCCTATTCAATGTATTTAAAGATGAAGACCTATCCATTTACCAAGAACTTTTGCCGTAAAGACTCGACTGGCAAAGACAATTTCGAAAACAAGCTGGCCCAACTGCGCCGTGCTTTCAACGATGCCGAGTATGTGGTCATAGGAGCCGGGGCAGGACTTTCGACTGCAGCGGGCATAGCATACGAAGGGAAACGTTTTACAGACAATTTCCAGGATTTCATCAACCGTTATGGAGTGACTGACATGTACACGGCTACTTTTTATCCTTTCCAGACGGAAGAAGAGCGATGGGCATATTGGGCACGCCACATACGATTAAACCGTTACGGTTCAGCCACAGAACTGTACCGCTTGTTGCATGATACCGTTAAAGAGAAAGACCACTTCGTGATAACGACCAATGTAGACGGACAGTTCGAGAAAGCAGGATTCAATCGGGAGCGGATTTTCGCCGTGCAAGGAGATTATGCCTACCTGCAATGTGCGGAAGGATGCCATGACCGGCTTTATTACAATGAAAGCCTCGTCAACAAGATGTGCCAACAGACAGAAGAATGCCACATTCCGACTGAATTAGTGCCCCACTGCCCGGTATGCGGAAGAAGAATGGAAGTGCATGTACGAAAAGACAGGTATTTTGTACAAGACAATCAATGGTATGCCAGTTATCAACGTTATCAAGACTTTATGGAAAAGGCTTTTGCCGGCAATACACTCCTGCTGGAGTTGGGCGTAGGCTACAACACCCCTACCATTATCCGTTTCCCTTTCGAGAGAATGGCTATGCAAAAGAGGAACATCACCTTAGTGCGCATCAACAAGGATTATCCCGATGCCCAAACCGATATTCCCCGTTTCCTGCCGTTTGATGAAGACATCAGATTGATTCTGACCCATATCAACCATTCAGACAGCCTTATTTGAAATTCATCCACTTTCCCCGCTCCAGACGAATCAGGAAGATGACGCCACGGAAACACAGTTCGATGCACATGGCAAGCCATACACCTTTCAATCCCATGGTAGGCGCAAGCGAAGCAGCCAGCGTCAGACGTACCGCCCAAATGCTGAAGAAATTCATCAGGCAAGGGATAATGGTGCTTCCGGCACCTACGAAAACACCGTAAGCCACAATGGCTGCGGCAAACATCGGTTCGGCAAAGGCTTCGATACGCAAAGCCATCACGCCCAATTCCAATACTTCGGCATCGGGCGTCATCGTACCTATAATCAACGGAGCAGCCACATACATAATCACTCCCATCAGTCCCATCACCGCCATGCCCATGCCTACCGTGATGCGGGCAAAACGCCGGGTCAGGTCTTTCCGTCCGGCTCCCAAGCTCTGGCCTACCAAAGTCGTGGCGGCATCGGCTATGCCATATCCGGGCATATAGCAAAGGCTTTCCGCCGTGATGGCAAACGAATTGGCAGCTATGGCAAATACGCCCAGCGGAGCCACAATAACCGTAGTAAGAATCTGTGCCCCACAAATCACGGCGTGCTCTATGCCCATCGGACCACCGATACGGACTGCCTTACGCAACACAAGCGAAGTGGGACGGAAACTGCCTTTCTCGTTCTTCAATCCCAATTCTTTCGAACGGGTAACCAAGAACCAAAGCATCAGTCCTGCCACTACCAGCTCCGCCAGTCCCGTACCCAATGCCGCCCCAGCGACACCCCATCCGGCTCCGGGCATAAACACCTCTAATCCGAACAAGGAAATATGCCGGGAAGGGAAAATAAGGAAATAATTGAACACCACATCCAGCAGACACATCAAGACATTCAGCATGCTGGGCACACGCATATTGCCGCTACAACGCAACATGCCTCCCGTCAGAAAGCACAGCTGCATCATAGGCAGGAAAGCCGAATATATCAGGAAATAGACCGAAGCATCGTGATTGATGACTTCTTCACCTCCCAGCCAGCGAGGCAAAAGACCACTGATGCCCATCCCGACACAAGCCAACACGACGCTGAACAGCAATACTGCCACAATGGACTGGCGCAACACGACACGTGCCTCACGGAATTTCCCACCCCCGATGCAATGTGCCACCTGCACGGCAAAGCCCGTGGAAGCCGCGCTGCATAAGCCTGAAAACAACCAGGTGGTAGTCGACACCAATCCAATAGAAGCCGAAGCGTTGGCTCCCAGACTACCTACCATGGCGGCATCGATGTATTGCATCACGATGGAAGACAGTTGGGCAACCATAGCCGGGATACTCAACTGAATAGTAAGCAAAAGCTGCTGGCGCAGGGTCATCGGACGCCCTTCGCGTATCAGCACCAATAAATCGTTTTTTCCAAAATTCATAATACGGGCTTTATTCCGCCGCAAAGATACAGCAAAATCGGAGAATAAAAACTACCTGAATTACGGATAAAGCGCAAAGAGTTCCGTTACACTAATTCATACATGTGTCCATTGTATATGACGCAACTATTCGAAACGCAGATGAAAGCAGGTTTTCACAGATTACATATACTGTTGACAAGGTTTCCATCTATGAAAACCGTATGGCGACAACCAGCTTCACGACCGCATGCATACAGCTGCATCGCCGTGAAGATTAATAATCTTGCACGTGTAAGATTAATAATCTTCTATGTTGCTATCCAAATAATTGGATAATATTTGTTTTAA